>OLRN01000554.1_pt1 | contig 27552 bp, 19 predicted proteins | sample 1673001 | NCBI WGS metagenome assembly OLRN01 (sample SAMEA3136745, study PRJEB25190) | human gut metagenome | biome: human gut; feature: human-associated habitat; material: faeces | place: Austria | collected 2013 | reverse complement strand
AGCCGGTATATTAGGGCGCTGAGCGCAATCAGGCTTGAGCAATTAAAAATAAAAATTTAAAAATCTAAATGTCTAAGCGAGTTTAAAACAGCATGACAATACAAATTAGGAAGTAATCGGACAGTTCTGGCGAAAATTAAAAATTAAAAGTTAAAAATCAAAATGTATAAGCGAACTTAAAACAGCATGATAATGACAGAATTGGAAGTAATCGGATCGCAGATCCTTATACTTTATTCCGGCGGAGCGCAGATCCGCCGGCACATTAGCAACGTTGTGCTTGCGAAAAAAGACAACAATGCATTTGGATTTTTCACTTTTCACTTTTCATTCTTCACTTAAACACGTACTACGTTTGCATGTGACTCTAACTCCTAGCCAACTCCGTTGGCGATAACTCCTATAACTACTTTAACTCCTGACATAGACATCATAGAATCTTCCGTTGGCGATAACTTCTTTAACTACTCTAACTACCGAGAAACAAAAGCCTCCCCACGGGAACAAAATAGGAAGTAATCGGATCGCAGATCCTTATATTTAATTCCGGCAGATTGCAAATCAGCCGGCACATTAGCAAACGTAGTGGTTGCGAGAAAAATGAAGTTGGACGCAAGTCAATTCGCATGTCTTTCTATGGTAATAATCAACAAGGCATATGACTTTAACTCCTAGCCAACGCTGTTGGCGATAACTCCTATAACTACTTTAACTCCTGACATATACATCATAGAATCTTCCGTTGGCGATAACTACTTTAACTCCTGACAAGAAGCTCATGGAGCGCAGATCCGCCGGCACAATACAATTGGCGAAACAAAAGCCTCCCCACGGGGGAGGTTTGGAGGGGCTCTTATTTTTCCCTCTCTACCACCATATACATCCGTCCGCGACTGGTTGTTTTCTGTTTAAAGCCAAGTTTTTTCATGGCTACGCCCACTTTGATGGTCGAGAGGGCACGTTTGATGAAGATGTTGATATGCTCAATGATATTCGTGGCGTTCACCAGCTTATACGGCTCGTTCTCCAGCGGCAGCCTGTAGTAGGTCACTATCAGCTCCTCTTCAACGTTAGGCACCTCGAACGACTTTATGTGGCGCGCCATGGTGTTAATCTCCGACCCGTTAAACCAGTAAGCCATGCCGCTGCGCCATAGTGCCAGCGCCTGACTGTATATGCCCTGGTAGTCATACCTCACGGTGCGCGGGTCGTCTATATAGTCAGCCTCAAAGGGCAGCCAGCGGCGGTTGCCCGTCTGATCCGTCAGAAACTGCATGTTGTTGCCCGTGCCGCAGAACGAGGCTATGTGCGCCCTGTTCTCCTTATACCTGCTGTAAGCCGCCCTCTCGTTTATCGTCTTCGTCGTTACGAGAGCCTTCAGCTGGTTCAGTTCCGGCGTGCGCATCGAGTCGATCTCTTCAAGACAGATGATAGCATATTCCGCCAGCGACAGCCTGTCGTCCTTCGTCATCGTGTCGCTGTTGGTCTTAGTATAAAAATACGGCCGCAGCTCCTCCGGCAGCAGATAGTTGAAAAACGTGGTCTTGTATATGCCCTGACGGCCTATCAGCACCATTATCACGTTGTTCACCACCTCCTTGTCGAGCAGCGACGCCACCATGGCCACGAGCCATTTTCTGAAACACATGTCAAACAGGCCCTGCGGGTCTTCGGTGTCATCCCATAAGTCGCCCTTCCTGACGTGCACCATAGCCGTCAGCGTGCCAATATGGTCAGTGGTGCCGTCCCATTCGGGCAGATTGTCAAAATACTCTTTAAACGGATTCCATTCAGCCACAAATTCAGACCCCAGCACACTGTGCACATCGCAGCTTTTGGCTTTTATGCCGCTTTTGCACATCCTTGACCACAGCGTGTTCTCGTCGCGGTCAGTAAGCTCTCTGAAGCGTCCGGATCTGTCGCCGTTGTCGTTGAAGTTAGTCTCTATCTTTCTCGTGATGATGTTAAATCTGAATTTTGCCTGACTGTCAAGAAAACTCTCAATATCGTCCACCGACGCATAGTCTGCCTTCGGTCTGCCGCTTTTAGCGTCAGCCTTGCGCTTGCGCTTGCCGTCGGTCTGGTCATGGCGTTTTAAGGCATTGATAGACAGCGAGCCAAACTCGTCAGTGTGTGAGTAGCACGACCTGAATATACTCCTCACGTCCTTTTCGTCATAGTCGCTGAAGTTGCTTACCGCCCATTGTGTAGCCTCGTTCTCGTCTATGCCGAGCATGTTGAGATAATATCCTGTGCGCGACACATATCTGTTGTATGAGCCTTTAATATACCTTACTCCGTCGGCATCGAGTCTTTGCTCTATGGCATATATGGCGTTGCCCAACACGGGGCGCCGTCCCTGGGCCTTTCTGTTTTCCTTTTTCGTGCCGTCCTTGCTGCGGCTTATCACAAAAGGCACACAGTCAGGCTTCATGACTGCTTTTTCGTCATGACATAACACCGACAGCCGCCCAAGGTTCTTACACTGTCCGTCGGCTTCGCATCCCAGCAGACGCGCAAAATATGCATTACCTTCGGCAAAGGCCCTGTCATACATCTCTGCCATGCCTCTGGCGTCGCCGTTGGCCGGCCATGCTTCACCGTTTGAAGGCTCATAGCGAAACAGCACTCTTACACCATTGCCCGATATAGTCCTGTAAGTCATCATCGTGTGAATGTCGTCTGCGACAGCAGCCATGGCTTTCTCGACATCGTCCACATGGTCAAAGTCGCACATACCCACGCCTGTCAGGCTTACAAAGTTCTCCGGCTTTCTGCCGCCGTTGCACACCACGGCAGGCGTAAATGCCGGCATGCGCTTTTTCAGCTTTTGTGCGTCATCGTCCAGTTTGCAGCTTAAGTAATATCTGTATTTTGCAGTATCTCCGGCAAGAGTGTTTCCGGTAATGATGTTTATTATCTCCTGCCACTCAATGCTCCGGCAGTCTTGGCTGTACATGTTTTTGAAGATAGTAGATTGCATATATTCTTTTAGATTTAGTTTTTTTGCCACGCAGACTGTCTGCGATGGCCACAAATATATAACAACATTTTGTAGCATTAACAAAATTGTCCCCACGGGGACAAAAAGTTTTAAAACTACAGTACGAGAGCGCAAAAGCGCAACTAAAGAGCCCCACCAAACCTCCCCCGTGTGGAGGCTTATATTTCGATTTTTCTAAGTGAAGAACGAAAAGCAGGCTTGAGCAATTAATAATTAAGAAAGTTTGTCCTGATGCTAAGGTCTTGCCTTCAACAATATACAAATAACAATATTGCAATAATGATAAATCTGGCGTAATGACGTGTCAGCAGTACAGAAAAACAAATACATCATATAATATAAAACCGACTAACTCTTAATATCAATCATCGACATCGGTTAATTCATTCTTACTGACTATTTTCTGCTGACCCGTTGCGGCTGACGCCATCGTAGATGTTTAATGCTCTCCACAGCCGGGAGGGCACAAATAAAACAAAAAGAAAAAATATGTTTGACACACTGTCCAGGCAGTTTAAGGAACTACTTAAATTTCCCTTTATCCACAAAATACGTAACGGCAGCAAGCACTATGCCGGCCGCTATCTCGACGGAAAGGCCTATTATTACTACGACGAGCGTGCCGACGGCCGCGTTTACGAAGGCAGCTTCTATTATCTGGGCAAATATTACTACCACCCTCACGGCAAGACGACCGACTATGTCAGCGGCACCTATCTGCACAGCAGCAAGCATGGCCGCTGGAAGTTCCATCATAAGCGCCACGGTTCCAACAAGCTGCTCTACGTCGACTATTTCGAGGGCCGTCACAATGGCATCTATAAGTATAAGTCATCCGGCAAGAACGGCAGAAATGGCATTGACAATCTTCTCTTTGTGGAAATGAGCGACGGTCATCCCTGTGGTGCCATAAACGGTCATTTCTCCGGCGAGATCTTCACCGGCCGCTGTGATGCCGAAGGTCGTCCCGACGGCACATGGACCATGGATCTTTCGCATACACCGGAATGCCGCATCGACTATGAAGTATGGGATCACGGCCATCTCATTGAGTCATACACTATGGACCTCACTACCGGTACCAGAAAGTCTAACGACAACAGCATACTGGCCTTCCTCAGAAGTTTCGTCTATTACGAGTGCCTCCCCATGGAGCGCCTCATCACCAAAGGCTCCATCGCCTGGCGCGGCAACTTCAAGACGGAAGAGGAAATAAAGTGAATGGCAGTTCGGGCGAAAATGAGAAGAAAACAACGAATTAGGAGTTAAAGAAGTTAAAGTAGTTATAGGAGTTAGAGTCAATAGCAAACGTAGTGCTTGCGAAATAGACCAACAAGACTAATGTGCCGGCGGATCTGTGCTCCGCCGGAATAGAATATAAGAACCGAAGTTCAGCGTAGCTAATTTTCAATCCGCTTAAAATACCGCTTGTTTAAGTGAACAATGAAAAAACAGAGTTCGACGTTAGTCTATCCAATAGCAAATGTAACTCCTGACTCGAATTCACAAAGCACATGGATTCTTCACTTTTAACTTTTCATTTTTTATTCACACAGTGACAGGGTTACCACCTACTTTATAAACTTTTTATATTATATACGCGCAAAAAAAATAAAATGAATATATATACATGCCGATAATTTATTTTATCGTATATATATAAAAAGTTTTGAAAACAGCTTACCACCCTATCACTCTTACAGTGCTCTTGGAGGCTGAAAATGGCATAAGAAACGAATGTAACACGCATATATACAGCGACTTGCATCTGTGCGATTATCCTTTGACAGAGCACTGCAGGCTTTAATCACTACTTGTAGCAAAAAACGCGAAAAAGCCCAAATCTTTTTTGAAATAAAAAAATAAAACAGAAAAATAAAATGTAAATATTTATTTTCAAAATCTTTTTCAAAACCGGAAAAAGATTTTCTGATATAGAACAATAAATGTTGTATAACGAACAAAATATATGCAACCTTACTGTAAGGTGATTATATAACCTTTATGTAAAGATAATTTACTGATAACAGAAGTAAAAGTGATAAGACAGATGTGGAATCTGGATAGGAGTTAAAGTAGTTATAGAAGTTATCGCCAACAAGTTGGCTAGAAGTTAGAGTTAATAGCAAACCCAACTCTTGCGAAAAGAACTAACAGAGCATTTGGATTTTTCATTCTTCACTCAGAAAATGCTCTTCTAGCTACCGATGATAATCCATAAAGCATATTGATTTTTTTACTCTTCATTACTGCACTGAAATCGATTATGTAAATGATAAAGTTTATACAACACATATATTATTAAGAAGGAACGAAAAAATGGATAATTTTAATGTAATTACCGAACCTAAAGATTGTACAAAATATTCTTTAGATGAAATTATAAACTATTTACATTTTGAATATCTTCACGCTATAGATCCAGATGATGACTCTATATCTAATAAACAACAATTCTATTGTGGTATCACTAGAAATATAGGCGAAAATTTAAATAGACATAATGTAAAAGGTTACACAGTTTGTTGTTTGTGTGCATCATATCAAATTGCAGCTCAAGTAGAAGAGAAATTAGGAAAAATGGGATTTGATATAGGAAATCCTAAAAACAAAATGGGTAATGGAGGCAATGAAGATTCAAGAATAATTTATATGATAAAAAAGGAAAAAAACTTTAGAAAATAAAGTCATTTTATCGAAGTAGGAAGTAAGCAGATTACAAATCTTTATGCTCCTTACGAAGACAATAGAAACAAGGCATATGTCTTAACTTTATAACTCTTTTATTTTCTCCTCAAAACTCACTTGTTTTCCCATTAAAAGTCATTGAGTTTTATCTCGTAAATTGATACAATAAGTAACATATTATGCAAGGAATTATATTGTGTAATGGCAATGATGCGTGGATGTAAAATATTTCCAGAAAAAATAATATATAATTTAATACTTCATTTTTAACTTTTAGTTTCTTACTTAAGTAATGACAGATACATCACAGAATAATAAACGAATAGCAAAGAATACTATATATTTGTATTTACGTCAAATACTTGTAATGACCGTGTCATTATATACTTCACGAGTTGTTTTATCAACATTAGGTGAGGTTGATTATGGCATATATAATGTAGTTGGTGGTATCGTCACCTTATTTACATTTATAAATTTTGCAATGGGATGTGCAACAAGTCGATTTATTACATTTGAATTAGGACGTAAAAATTATGAAAAATTAAATATAGTTTTCTCTTATAGTGTTATTATACATTTTGCAATAGCAATATTGATTTTAATTTTAGGAGAAACAATTGGTCTTTGGTTTCTCAATACCCAGATGAACATTCCTGCGGAAAGAATGTATGCAGCAGGTTGGGTTTATCAGTTCTCAATATTTGCATGTATGGTTAATATAATGTGTGTTCCATATAATGCATTAATAACCTCACATGAAAAAATGAATGTATATGCCATTTTTTCCATATTAGAAACAATGTTAAAACTTATAATAGTATGGTTGTTGGTGTTATTTGGATACGATAAACTTATACTATATGCTATTCTAGTGTTTGCTGTAAGTGTTTTAATCAGAATTTTGAATCAAACTTATACTATTCGAACATTTAGAGATGTACGTTTCGTGAAGTGTAAAGATATAAAAACTTTAAAAGAAATGTTTGGGTATGCAGGTTGGAGTTTGGTAGGTTCATTAGCTGCTATTCTTTTTGACCAAGGAGTCAATGTCATATTAAATATATTCTTTGGTCCTGCAATAAATGCAGCAAGAGGTATTTCAATGCAAATAAAAAATGCAATTGTAAATCTTTCTAATAATTTTCAACAAGCACTTAATCCACAAATAAATAAATCTTATGCGTCAGGGGATATAAAATACATGCATTCATTAATTTTTGCATCATCTAAATACACATATTATATAATGTTCATGATGACACTTCCTATTTCTCTATTGATAAAACAAATTTTATCAATATGGTTAGTAAATGTACCTGCACATACAGAAATATTTACAATTCTCATATTGATTATTTGTATATTACAGGCTATTGGGCAACCTATATCAAATGCAGCTGGAGCAAACGGACATATAAGAAATTTTCAACTAATTGTGGGCGGAATAAATTTATCATTATTACCCGTAGCATGGTTATTATTAAAAATATATCCTATACCAGAAATTGTTTTTGGCATTCATATTTTAGTTAACATAATCGCTCAAATTGCAAGACTCATCATTGTTAAGCCTTTAATATCATTATCACTTCGCGAATATACCCAAAAAGTTGTTATGCCGTGTGGCCTTGTAACAGTTTTTGCTACTCCACTTCCACTTATAATTAAATTAACAATGCCAGAAAACTTCATTGGATTTAGTGTCGTACTAATAATAAGTCTGATATGTTCATTTATATGTATTTACTATTTAGGAATGTCATATAATGAAAGACTATTAGTCTGCCAAAAACTAAAAGATATAACAATTAATAAATTTAAGAAATCTGCAAAATGATTGAAATAATAGACAAGCACTTATGCTGTGGCTGTTCTGCTTGTGTTCAGCGTTGTCCAAAACATTGTATTCATTTAATAGAAGATGGTGAGGGATTCCTTTATCCCACTGTTGATAAGGAAAAATGTATAGAATGTAATTTATGTGAAAAGGTATGTCCTATTATACACCAAAATGATATCAAACGTCCATTAAATGTTTACGCTGTTGAAAATAATAATGAGCAACAACGTTTAAATAGTTCAAGTGGTGGAGTTTTCATCGCATTAGCAGAGAAAATTATTGAAGAAGAAGGAGTTGTATTTGCCTGTCGTTATGATAGTAATTGGGAAGTTTATCATTGTAAAGCAGAAAAGAAAAATGAACTTATTCCATTTATGCGCAGTAAATACATTCAAAGTAGAATCGAAAATACATACAATGAGGCTGAAGCTATCCTAAAAAAAGGTAAAATAGTATTGTTTGTTGGAACTCCATGTCAAATTGCAGGATTAAAAACATTTCTAAAAAAATCTTATAACAATCTAATTACAATTGATTTTATATGTCATGGTGTTCCTAGCCCTGGAGTTTGGAGATTATATTTACGTGAAGTCGTGAAAAAAACATCATTGAAGAATCCCATAATAACGGACGTGAATTTTAGAGCTAAAAAAGATTTTGGATGGAAAAGATATGGATTTGTTGTTAATGGAACTAATCTCCAAGATAATTGTGATAATTTAAACTTAGTATATAATATCGCAATAGAAAACCCTTATATGAAAGGATTTCTTGCAAATATATATTTACGTCCATCATGTTATAAGTGTCCAGCAAAAGAAGGTAGGTCAGGAAGTGATTTAACGATTGCTGATTATTGGTGTATTGACGAAATACTTCCTGAATATAAAGATGATGATAGTGGAATAAGTTTGGTCATAGTAAATACGCCTATAGGACATACCCTTCTAAATAAACTTAATTTAAATAAAATATCAGCACCATTTGTAAAAACAATAAGAAAAAATCAATCGTACTATAAATCTCCTAATGAACCTGTTAGAAGAAAAAAATTTTTTCAGTATTTGAATAAATATCAGAGTTTTGAATTTGCTTTAAAAAAATATTATAAAAAATCATTTAAGCAAAAGGTAAAACAATTTATTAAATTAAATCTTAAATAAAATATGAGAATAGGTATAGTAACTTTTTTGGGACCCTATGGAGGGGCCTTGCAATGCTATGCATTACAAAAAGTTCTGCGTTCTATGGGACATGATGTTTATGTTATAAATCGAAAATGGGGAGATTATAAATTACCTAAACATAAATCATTATTAATAAGACTCAAACAGTATATATATAATATAATAAATAAAGACCCTTTTGTAAAGTTCTATGAACAGAATTATAGATTTACACAACTTGTAACATCAGATGATGTCTTATATGATCTAGGTACAAAAAAATATTTTGATGCAATTATTGCAGGTTCAGATCAGCCTTGGAATCCTGATTGTATAAAAGTTATGGGATATTATTTTTATCTTGATTGGGTTTCTCCTGAAGTAAAAAAATATGCATATGCTGTAAGTTATGGGAAGGCTCACTTTTCTGCATTACAAGATGATATAGAAAAAATAAAATCTATATTAAAATCATACAATTCCATATCTGTACGTGAAAAATCAGGTATAGAAATAACAAAAAATATATTTAATATTGAAGCACAAGCATGCTTAGATCCAACATTATTATTATCTCATAAAGATTATGAAAATATAATTTTTGATAAAAAACACACACATGAGTATATTTGTGAATTCTTTCTAGATCCATCACCTCAGAAATATGACTTAACAACAAGAATTGCAGCAGAAGAACATATTTCAATTATAAATAATAATATTTTAAAACCTAAAAAACGAATACAAAGATTATTTTTCCACCAAAGAAGTATATCTCAGTGGTTAAGGAATATAAGAGACGCCAAATATGTAATAACAGATTCATTTCATGGAACTGTATTTTCTATAATTTTTCACAAACAATTTATTAGCATAAATAATAAAAAAAGAGGATCTGCTAGATTTGAAAGCTTACTATCTGAAATTGATTTAATGTATCGTTTAAGAAATATAGAAGATTTAGATTTCAATAGTGCTTATTCTATACTAAAAAATAAGATTGATTATAACGAGGTTGATTCCATCTTGGATAACATGAGAATATCATCTATTGCATTTTTAAAAAAGATACAATGAATACAAATATAAATAAATATGAATCAAAGAAAGCATTCACCTGGGCAATATTTATTTTGCTTCTAGGGACAAACTTTTTAGGGTTAATGCCTTTTGCTGGATACGTTAACAATAATACGAAACCTGTTATACTTGTTAAATGTATTATATTTCTCTATTTTGCAATAAGAACTTACGATCCAAGAGATAAATTCAATAAATGGCTTATATATTTATGGATTGCATTTTTCTTAAATAAATTTTCTTCTGTTATTTTTAGAAATCAGAATCTTTCAAATGTATTATTTCAAGGTTCATTCATATATGATTTTGGTTTTTACTATATTATATCTTATATAAATCCATCTGTACGACAAATTGAAAAGGTGATATCTTATTTAGGCTTATCTGCAATAATAATATATTTTATCCAATATGCAGTGTTACCGACACCTATTGTGGAATCTTTATCAGAAAGCTGGCGTTCACAAGATTTTGTTAGCGAATTTGATATCCAAAGATTTACAATAACAGGTGAAGCTATAATTATTTTATATGGGTTATTATCTTTTAATTTATATCTTCTAAATAAGAAGAAAAAATATATAATAGTTATTTTAGTCACTTTTATATTTATAATATTGCATGGTTATCGTAGCATGATGATTGCTTATGCTATTGCATTTTTATTTCTTTATTTTAAAATAAATGGATTTAAATTAAATAAAACAACATTCTGTGGTATAATTTTATTGCTAACTTTTGCTTATTTACTAAATTTCACTTCACTATTTGATAATATATTTGCTACAATAAGTGAGAAAAATGAATATCAGTCTTCATTAACGTTTCAAGAACTTGATCGTGTTGTTGAATGGAATTATTTTTATGAGAATATAAACAAACCATGGGAATGGCTTTTAGGAGCTGGATTTATTGGTAAAAATTTTACAGACCAATCGATTTTTATAAATTGGGTGGATTTAGGTTTTATTGGTATGTCATTTATGGGTGGAATATTATTAACATATTGTTGGATTAAATTATTGCTTTTGAATATACATAAACCCAAAGCTAATTATACTTATATTGCAGCTTTCTCAATATATGTTATTTTAGCAACGATAACGCTTAATATAGCCTTTGCTGATAAATGTATAGTAATTCAATCTTTATCTTTTTATTTATATGTTAAATTAAATATGATTCAGAAAAATGAAAGTTGCATTCTATCTAAATAATGAAAAAATATATAAAACAGATTTTTCTGATATAGAAAAAGGAAATCCTGGTGTTGGTGGTTCTGAATATTTGTGTGTTCTTATTGCTAATGAACTTTGTAAACGTAATAATATAGATACAATATTATTAGCTGATAAAGACTCTATTTTCCCAAAAACTCTCAAATATTCAGTATGTGGTAATTTATCTAATTCATTAAAGCGATATCATAATATTATAGATATATTTATTATAGATAGCAAAAAATTTGATTTTAAATATGCTTACGATTATCCAAATACCAAATTTATCCTATGGATAAATAATAAAATGGATTTTGATAAGATGAAAAAATGTATTAAGATTAGTAATATTATTAATTTAGTACATGTTGGAAGAGAAATGTATGATTTGTATAGAGATACTTTAATTTTTCCGAAAACTACATTTATTTACAATGCTGTTTCGTTGGATAGCTTAAAATATTATTCAAATTTAGAATCTACTACTGAAAGGGATAACATTGTTGTCTATATTGGAAGTTTAATTCCTTCTAAAGGATTTCATTTATTAGCAAAAGCATGGCCAAAAATATTGAAGGCTGTTCCTGATGCAAAGCTATTTGTTATGGGAAGTGGTAGTCTTTATAATAGAAATATGAAATTAGGTATTTATGGAATAGCAGAATCCTCATATGAAAATATCTTTATGCCTTATTTAACAGACAATGATGGTAAAGTCTTACATTCTGTGCATTTTTTAGGCATTGTAGGCCGTGAAAAAAATGATATATTATCAAAATGTAAGGTCGGAGTTCCAAATCCAAGTGGAGTTTCAGAGACATTTGGTTATACGGCTGTTGAAATGCAAATTATGGGTTGTGCTGTTACAACCATAAAATGTCCTGGATATATAGATACGGTCTACAATACACAGTATTTATATGATAATCCTTCACAATTAGTTGATAACGTCGTAAAATTGTTGAAAAATTATAGTCCTATTGATTATAAATCTACATTAGAATATGTTATAAATAATTTTAGTATTGATTCTATAATTTTACAGTGGGAAAAACTAATATTGGATGGATGTAATATATATCCACCTTCACCACGCAGTAATTTTAGACATAAAAGATTAAAAGAATGGATACGTTTATACATACCTGATTATATAAAAAAGTATATACCACATATAGATTTGTTCTATGAAAATAAATTTTATTACAAATTTAAAAGAATAATGCGATTATGGAATTAAGTATAATTATACCAATTTATAATGTTGAAAAATATATAGGTCAATGCCTATATAGTATTTACAATCAAGAGGTTGACGAGTCATTATTTGAAGTTATAATTGTAAATGACGGGACTCCTGATAATAGCATGGATATTGTTCAAGAATATATTAATCATAAAAATTTATACGTAATAAATCAAGAGAACCAAGGGTTAAGTGTGGCACGAAATACAGGATTAAAAAGAGCAAAAGGTGATTATGTTTGGTTCGTTGATAGTGATGACTGGTTAGCTGATAATTCTTTAAACATTGTTATAAGTCATGTGAATAATAATTATGATGTATTAAAAATAAAATTATGTCGTATTAATGAATCAAATGGAATATATACTATTGATTCTTATAATAAATATCTTAAAGATAAAGATATAATTACAGGTAAAAATTTCCTTTTTGACGAAGGTGCCTATGCTCCTGCTCAAAGTTTTATTTTTAATAGACATTTTTTACAAGTAAATAACCTATTTTTTTTTCCTAGAATTTATCATGAAGATGGTGAGTTTGGAATGCGAACATTGTATCTAGCCAAATCAATAAAATTATTGAATAGTGTTTGTTATAATTATAGGTTACGAGAAGGTTCAATAATGAGTTCTTTTAAGCTTAAAAATTTTCAAGATTTAATAATCATATATAATAATATGATTGAATTTGGAAATAAACATGTTAATATTGAAGACATAAAACATTGGCGAGGGTTATCTGTCCATCTTATATATATTTTTTTTTATTGGGCTAGAAAATATAAATTTGAAAGAAATAACTCATATCAATTTTGGAAATTATATTATGAGAATAAAGATCTTTTTAATTTAAGGCTAAAAGACATCTTTTATAGTAAACATTTTCATAAAAATAATTTAAAAGATTATTTTGTTCTTAGATTTTTTACAAAGTTGTTTTTTTACAAAAGTTGATATGTATTATGCTTATGTAATAGAACAATTATTAGATATAATATAATATGAAAGAATTTAATAATAAGGTATCTCGTAGTATAAATAGAAACTTCCATAAGTTATGGTTTAAAATTGTGACATTATTAAATATATCATATGCTAGATTCATTGGTATCCAAACATTGGGACATGTTCAGTTTAATGGATGGACATCATTTTTTCGTTCAACTAATTCAAAGATTGAAATAGGTCGAAATTGTATTTTTAACTCAGTGTGCTATAAAAATCACATGGGAATAAATCACAGATGTATATTGTCAGTAACACCACCAGATGATTCTATAAAAGGTATTCTTAAAATAGGTGATAATTGTGGCTTTAGTGGGACTTCTATTTGGTGCTTTAATAAAATAATCATTGGGAAAAATGTTAGATGTGGTGCAAATACTCTTATTATGGATGGTGATGCACATTTTGATGATCCAAGAACCTCAAAACCAGAACCAATAATTATAAAAGACAATGTTTTTTTAGGAGCAAATGTTGTTGTAAAAAAAGGAGTAACAATAGGTGAAAACTCTGTAATAGGTATGAATAGTGTTGTTACGCATGATATCCCAGCAAATAGTGTTGCAGTAGGGATACCTTGTAAAGTAATTAAAACAATTAATTTATAAATCATGAAACTCTCTAGGCTAAAACTATACTTGAAGCATTTATAATACAATTGGTCGCTTTCATTATAATATACGTCAAAATTGGACTCAAACAAGAATAATAAAGGAACTCTTATATTTTTTATAAAGAATATATGAATTATGAAAAGCAATAGAATAATATTCATATTAGACAACCTATATCCTAATGGTAAGGCTTCAGCTGCAAGAGTTAGAAGTTATGGTAAAGGATTTATTTCTAATGGAATCAATGTAGAGGTATTACTCCCAGCTCCAAGACAGCGATATTCTTCACAATGCTTAAATCCTCAAAGTAGAGGTATAGATAGTAATGGTGTTTCGTTTAGATATATGGCTGGTACAAGTATGAGAAGTAAAAATATATTTGTACGTAAATTGAAAGATCTTTATGGATATTCTTCAACGTTACTTTATATATTAACACACTGCAAGAAAGATGATTATATAGTTCTTTATGAAGGAAGTCCATTATGGCATAAATTGTGTGTAATAGCCTCACACTTAACAGGGAAAAAAGTTGGGATCGAGTTAAATGAACTGCCTTATGGGACTGGAGCAGAAACGGACAGTGCAAAATGTAGACGTAATATAATGTTGACAAAAATATTTCCAAAATTAGATTTTATTTTTGCTATATCAGAAACATTAAAAGAGTTAGGAGAGAAATATGCTCCTCAAGCTAAAATTATTAAGGTACCTATTATTATAGAGGGGAATTTATATAGTGGAGAAACAAAATCTCCAAAGATACCATATCTTTTCCATTCTGGATCATTATATGAACAGAAAGATGGAATTTGTGGAATGTTGGAAGCTTTTGGTATCGCTTGTCAACAAATAAAGCGACCAATTGAATATATTCTAACCGGTAATATAGATGATTCACCACATGCAAAAGAATTAAAACACATTATAGAGAAATACAACTTAAAAGATAAAGTAAAATTTGTAGGTTTTTTAGATGTTAAAAGATTGAGAACATATCAAAAAAACTGTTTTTTGACAATAATAAATAAATATAATACACAACAAAATAAATACTGTTTTTCAACGAAGTTGAGTGAATATCTGTATTATTCTCGTCCGGTTATTACGACAACAGTTGGAGAAGCTAATTATTACTTAAAAGATGGTATTAATGCATTTATCGTTGAACCTCATAATTCGCAATTAATTGCTGATAAAATAATATATGCTTTTGAGCATCCTGAAATTGCAAAAAAAATCGGAGAAGAAGCTCATAAATTGATTGATAAAGAATTTGATTGCATTTACCAGACTAAAAGAATTATTAATATGTTAGATATGTAATGATATTCTTAAGAAGAATAGTAATAACTGATTTATACAACTATTACAAATAGTAGGAAATGAAAATAATACATATAACAAATTGTTTAAGGGGTGGAGGTATTCAGAATTTTCTATTATCATTACTTCCAGAACAGGCATCAATGGGACATGAAGTATTTTTGATAGTTATTGAAAAATATGACTATGAATATTGCTTCCATTTAGAACAAATATTAAGTAACAACAATGTTAACGTTATACGTTTAAATAAATCTAGAGGCAACAAGATATCATTAATTAAGACTATAATAAAATGTCGCAATTTAATTAAAAATATTAATCCGGATATTGTTAACACTCATGGAGAAATGAGTCATTTCTATGGCGCTATAAGTGTTGCCGGTAAAGGGAATAAACAAATTACAACAATACATAATGCTCCTGAGAAATGGTCGTATGGTGCGAAACTTTTATGTAATGATAAGCCATTAATTTTTTGCTCAGATGCTGCTTATAACTTAAAACAACAGACATCTAATGTAATGACAATAATTAATAATGGTATTAATGATAAAATTGTGCATACAACTGATTTTGTTGATTTAAGACAAGAACTACATTTGGATGAAAATGATAAAATAGTTGTTCTTGTGGGTTCTATGCGGCCACAAAAAAATTATTCTTTTTTAAAGAATATTGTAGATGAAATTAATGATTCATCCATACATTTCTGTATTTGTGGGGGAAATTATGGAGCAGGTTATGTAAATACAGATGAATTTGAGTCGTATAAGAATATCCATTGTTTAGGTTTACGTTCTGATGTTTCTGCTATTGAAAATTCTGCAGATTTATTTTTAAGTTGTTCTAAATTTGAGGGCTTACCCATAGCTGTCTTAGAAGCTTATTTTAATGGTATTCCGTGTGTCCTTTCTCCAATAGTCCAACATATAAATATATCAAATGTATACAATGTTTATATACCAAAGGATTTTCAAGCAAAGTCTTTTATTGATTGTATATATAAAGCGTTGTCGAATACAGAATCTCATGATGAGATATTAAATAAAAGAAAATCACAAATTGAACAATATAGTATTAAAGATACGGCTAAAAAGTATATCGAATTTTATAACAAAATATTAAATGGCTAATAACATTAAATATACGGTTGATAATTGTTTATGTACTGGTTGCGGTGTATGTGAAGATGTATGTCCGACAAAGTCAATAGAGATAACACGTGTAAACGGATTACTTCAACCAATTCTTAATGAGGAAACATGTTTAGGTGATAAATGTGGACGCTGCATGAAAGTTTGTCCTGGTATAGGAATAAACTTGTCAGCTATGTCTAAAGAACAATTTGACTCTTGTAAAGAGGATAAATACATTGGCCGTTATTATTCTTTATATACAGGATACAGCCTTGACAAAGATATTCGTTATCATAGTGCCTCTGGGGGGATAGTTAGTCAGTTCCTGATATATCTATTGGAAAAGAAAATAATAGACGGCGCTGTAGTTACTGGTTTTTCTGAAGATAATATCACACCTATATCATATATAGCTAGGACTAAAGATGAAGTGTTAAAGGCTAAAAGCTCTAAATATTGTCCGGTAGCATTGAATAAAGTCGGAAATGAAATTAAGAAATCTGATGGAAAATACGTAATAGTCGGATTGCCATGCCATATCCAAGGTTTCAGAAAAAGAGCAAAAATAGATAGGCCCTTTCGTGAAAAGATTGTAGGCTACTTTTCGATATATTGCTCATCAAACAGAACTTTTAATGCTCAGGACTTTCTATTTAAAAAATATAATGTGAATAAGAATAATATTTCTTATTTCGCTTATCGTGATAACGGGTGTTTAGGCAACATGGTGATAGACCAAGAAAAGCAACACCAAGAAATACCATTTATTAAATATTATGGAGCGTTGAGGAGTCTCTTTAAGCCACGTCGTTGCTTGACATGTATAGATCATTATGGAGAGCTGGCCGATGTCTGTTTTGGTGACATTCATATAAAGCCTTATAGTGAAGATAAAATAGGTATAAGTTCATGGATTGTAAGAAATCCTTACTTTGACGATTTGTTTAAAGAAGCATTGAAAGAAGGATACATTTATATGAATGAATTAGATGCAAATACCTTGAATGAATCACAAAAGGCAATGCTATATCCCAAAAAGAGAAAAGCTAAGGCCTTGATGAATATAGATAAACTTTTATTTAGAAAATCAGCTGAATATGATGTTGCTTTAGAAAAGCCACGGATCAAAGATTATATATCATTATTTATAACAAATGTGCAGAGGTATATAGGTCGTCATAAATGTCTATGGTTCGTTATTGATTATTTTTATAAGAACAGAAAATAATATGGAAAGTCAGAAAAAGATAGGTTGCGTGGTAATAATGCATCCTGGTCAAAATAATTATGGTAGTTCATTACAAGGTTATGCTACAATTTATAAGATAGAAAAATTAGGTTATGATTATGAAATAATCAGATATATAAAAAAACGTTCAAAAAAGGAACTTTTCAAAAATTTACCTGACCTTTTGAAAACAGGTCTAATAGGACAATTAAAATATAGACTAAATAAAAAAATTGATTTCCTTTTATATAAAGACTATAAGCGTACTAGAGCTATTAGAACAAAAGCTGTAGACAATTTTAAAACGAAATTTTTAGATTCAAAGTCTCATTTTTACAAAGGTTTTCAAGAATTAAAAGAGGGTTCTTTAAATTATTCAGTAGTCATGGTTGGCAGCGATCAGGTATGGGGACCTTTCAGCTTGTATAGTAAATTTTATAACTTATTATTTGTTGATGATTCGATACCAAAATTTTCTTATGCATCCAGTTTTGGTGTATCAAATATAGTTCCATGCCAAAAAGAGGCTGTCGCAAATTATTTGAGAAGAATAGACAAAATAGGCGTAAGGGAACAAAGAGGAAAAGAAATTGTAAAAGAATTAACAGGTCGCGATGATGCTAAAGTTGTTTTAGACCCTACATTCCTTCTTACACGAGATGAATGGGAAAAGAATATAGATGAATCGAGATGTAAAATTGGTGAACCATATATTTTGAGTTATGTGTTGGGCGAAAGACATGATATAAGAAATGTCATTAAAGAACTTGGGCGAAAATCCGGATTGAAAATTGTAAATCTTCCGCATATTGATAACTATCATTCCATGGATAATAATCTCGGTGATATCAACTTATATGATGTAGATCCATTTGATTTCATTAAACTGATAAGAGACGCAGCATATGTTGTTACTGATTCTTTCCATGGTTCTGTATTTTCCATTTTGTTTCATAAAAAATTTATAACTTTTTATCGAGCAAATCCGAAGAAAAAAGGCTCAACACATTCCAGAATAGATAGTTTATTTAATATTTTCAATATAAAAGATCGTATTTATTCAGATGATATATATACACACATACAAAAAAGTATCGATTATGATTATGTTGAAAGAAAACTTACTGTAATGAGAGATGATTCATTAAATTTCTTAAAAGATTGTTTGGCTCTAAGTAAACATGCTTAAATTAATAAATAATACTATAATATATAGCAATAAACATTGTCAGCAATGTGGCATTTGCAAGTCTGTTTGTCCCAAACAGGTTATATCATTTGAATTACAAAAAGACGGAACGCACAAAGTTATTGTAGACAACAAATGTATAAAATGCAAACGGTGCGTTAATAGCTGTCCTGCAAACAAGTACGAAGGATACAAAAACTATTTCGATAACTTTAAAGATAAAAAATACTTTCTAGGATACAATTCGAACGATAAGGTAAGAAGAGAATCTTCTTCTGGTGGCGTATGCAAAACATTAATAATAGAAGGATTAAGAAGTGGATATATAGATGGTGTATACACATTAAAAAAGACAGATAAATATCCTTATGCTGAAGGAGAATTTTACACAAAAGAGAGTATACCCGATTATTGCGACTTGCCAAATTCTATATATCATTCTGTTATGGCATGTACTAATGTTAACAGAATAGAAAAATGCAATAGATTAATGATTGTCGGAACTTCTTGTCAACTTAGAGCCCTAGAGAAGATTGCAAAAAGTAGATGTAATGAATTGATAAAGATTTGCATTTTCTGCAAGCAACAGAAAACTCTTGATTCAACACGCTTTTTAGCCAAAATTATTGGAGAAAAGATTAACAAAGATAAGAAGTTCTATGCACAATATAGAGGTACGGGATGGCCGGGTATTGTTAAAATAAACAACTCATCATTACCATGGCATCGTGCCGCGCAACTACCATTTGGTAGGAGGCTATGGACTGTGCCTGGCTGTGATGTATGCGGTGACTCTTATGGTATTGAGAGCAATGCAGACATAACATTAATGGATCCTTGGATTATCAGAAAGAGTAATGAATTAGGAGAAACATTAATAACTGTACATACAGAAAAAGGATTGGATATTCTAAAAGATATCCCCAATATTGTTTTAGAGGCAAAAAGCTACACAGAAGTAGAGCCGGCATTGTCATTAAAAGATGTATGGAGAAAACAGCAACTGGTTCCTTTCTTTAGAGGGGAAGAATGTGGTGATAAAATTATTAAGGCTGGAAAAGCAGAATTTAGGCAACGGAAAATACTAAGCTGTATAGCTAAAAAACTTCCTCGAATGCCAATTTTGTTTTATCGTGTTCTATGTAAGTTTCCTGATTTAAGAAACAAAATATTAAAATAATGGATATAAAGGTTATTACTCGCCATGCACCTTCAAACTATGGCTCGTTGTTACAATCTATAGCAACAATAAAGATAATAGAAAGGCTTGGTCATAAGTGTGAAATAATTGACTATATAAGAAACGATGAAAGAGGTTTAAGAGCCATAACGACACCTTTGAAAAATAAAAAAGAGTGGAGTGGCAATATAATAAAACGAATTGCATATATATTACTGAGATATCCTGAAGAAAGCATTGCGGAAAGGAAATTTGACAAGATGCGTTCAAAATACTTAAAGTTGACTGAACGCTGCACAAATCTTAATGAACTATCAAGACTGAAAGCAGATGTCTTCATGACCGGTAGTGACCAAGTTTGGGGACCAACTCTAAATGGAAAATATGACGAAGCTTATTTCCTTTCTTTTGTAAAAGAGTCAAAAAAAACCGCGTATGCAGCAAGTTTCGGAAGGACAGAGTTCACGGATAAAACTAAAAACGAATATAAAAAACTTCTTTCAAAATATGATGCAATTGCTGTAAGAGAAGACTCGGCTGTACAACTTCTTAGTGATATGGGCATTAATTGTCTAGGTCAAGTATTAGATCCTACATTATTATTAACTGGGCAAGAATGGCAAAATCTAATTGTCAACAAGAATAAAATAAAAGGTGAATATATACTTGTATATCAACTTCATAATAACCCGGCATTAAACAATTATGCAATACAACTAGCTTCACGTTTAGGCATTCCCTTATATCGAGTATCACCAACACTCCATCAAATAAAAAGAGGCGGTAATTTTTTATATTTACCAGACTTAGGAGATTTTCTATCATATATAAAAGATTGTACTTATTTTATAACAGATTCTTTTCATGGAACTGCTTTCGCATTAAATTTCAATAAACAATTTATTGAAATATTACCAAATAACAAGACCGGAAGCAGGAACCAAAGTATATTAAGACTTACAGGATTAGAAAACAGGATAATACAAAACTTCAATGACTTCTCATTAGTTAATGATAGAATTGATTACAAAGAAGTAAATAATATTATTGATAAAGAACGACAGAATTCTATCAATATTTTAAGAAATATGTTGAAATGAAAATCTTACTTTCTAATAAATTCTATTACCGCCGTGGCGGTGATTGTATATACATGCTCAACTTAGAGCAGCTGTTAAAGCAGCATGGTCATGAAGTGGCAGTGTTTGCTATGGACTATCCGGAAAATATAAGTACGCCATGGAGCAAATATTTTCCGCAGAACATGAGTAAGCTGATGGCATTTACACGTCCGTTCGGCTCTAACGAGGTGAAGACGAAGTTTAACAAATTGTTGGACGACTTTAAGCCGGACGTGGTGCATCTTAACAACATACACACACAGCTGTCGCCCGTGATGGCAGAACTGGCGCATAAGCGAGGAATAAAGGTGGCATGGACTCTGCACGACTATAAGCTGCTGTGCCCCAGATACGACTGCCTGCGCAACGGGACCGATATATGTGAGCTGTGCTTCAACGGCGACAAGAGTAACTGCAAGACGTATAAGTGCATGAAAGGCTCTGCACTGGCATCGATGATAGGATATAAAGAGGCCGTAACCTGGAACAGGGAGCGGCTGGAAGCCTGCACGGATGTGTTTGTATGTCCCAGCCAGTTTATGGCAGAGAAAATGGCACAGGGAGGATTTGACAAGAAGAAGCTGATGACGCTGTGCAACTTTATTGACGTGGACAAATGCAAGAAAGACGAATACGGCAAGGAAGACTATTACTGCTACGTGGGACGACTGAGCCACGAAAAGGGCGTGAACACGCTGATAGAGGCTGCAAAGAACCTGCCCTATAAGCTGAAAGTGATTGGAGGAGGACCGCTTGAAGAAGATTTAAAAATTAAGAGTGAAAAATTAAAAGCAAATGTTGAGTTCCTTGGCTATAAGCAGTGGGACGAGATAAAGGGCATTGTGGGTAAGGCGCGCTTCACGGTGATACCGTCAGAATGGTATGAGAATAATCCGCTGTCGGTGATTGAGGCGCAATGTCTGGGTACACCGGTGCTGGGCGCACGTATAGGCGGAATACCCGAACTGATAGAAAACGGCGTAACAGGCATGACCTTTGAAAGCCGCAGCGTGGATGATCTGACAAACAAGATTGAAGCCATGTGGCACCACACATTCGACTATAAAGATATAGCTCTGACTTCACAAAAAAGATATAACAGCGAAAGCTATTATGAGAGGATAATGGAGGTATATAAATAACTAGGAGTTAAAGTAGTTAGAAGGAGTTAAAGTAGTTAAAGTCAAATGTCTTGTAGCTTATTTTCGCACTCTAATAGCCTGTCTAACGAGACAAGAATCCTCAAAACATTTGGATTTTTCACTCTTCACTATTCGTTCTTCACTTAAATAAGCACTACGTTGGCATATGACTTTAACTCCTAGCCAACTTGTTGGCGATAACTTCTTTAACTACTTTAACTACAAATACTAATACAAAAAGAGTCTTATAATTCTGCATCTTATTTAAATACAATATAAAGTAAAAAGATTATGGCAAACATGAATGTGCCGCGTCCTACAGACGCAAGTATTATTCTGACGTATCGCTGCCCGATGCGTTGCGTGATGTGTAACATTTGGAAAAATCCTACTGATAAGAAAGAGGAATTAAAAGCCTCTGACCTTCGTTCGCTTCCCAAATTAAAATTCATAAACCTGACAGGTGGTGAACCCTTCATCCGTGAAGACCTGGATGAAATAGTTGAAGAGTGCTATAAGCATACTGACCGCATTGTGATATCTACGTCGGGATGGTTTCAGGATAGGGTAATAGCTTTGGCTAAAAAATTTCCTAACATCGGTATTCGCATATCTATTGAAGGACTTGCAGAGAAGAATGATGAACTTAGAGGCCGTCAGGGAACTTTTGACAAAGCTATCAAGACATTAAAGACTCTTCAGAGTATGGGTTTGAAGGATATTGGCTTTGGTTGTACTGTGAGCAACTATAACTCGGGAGACATGCTCAAACTATATCAGCTATCTCTGTCAATGGGACTGGAGTTTGCGACAGCTGCATTCCATAATTCTTATTATTTCCATAAGGGGGATAACAAGATTACAAACCATGACGAGGTGTGCGGAAACTTCAGAAAACTCATCGACTGGCAGCTGAAGGAGAAGAGCCCGAAGAGCTGGTTCCGTGCATGGTTTAACATGGGACTGATAAACTATATTGAAGGTAACCGCCGCATGCTGCCATGTGAGGCCGGTACGGCTAACTTCTTTATTGACCCGTGGGGAGAGGTGATGCCGTGTAACGGACTGGAGACAAGAATGGACGACAAGAACGCCGATAACAAGACAAAGCTGGACGGCGACGACATGACTGTGGCAGAGTATAACGAGAAACTGGCTGCAGATCCTAACAACGTGTCGAACGACAAACTGAAACCGGCAGGAAGCGACACTCCGAAGAGCTGGAGCATGGGCAACATACATGATGCCGACTTTATGACTATATGGAACAGCGAACAGGCTGCCAGAGTGCGTGCAAAGGTGCGCAAATGCCCGAAGAACTGCTGGATGGTAGGAACGGCAAGTCCTGTGATGCACAAATATATAAAGTATCCGCTGAAGTGGGCTTTGAAGAACAAGCTACGCTCAATGCAAGGCAAACCTGCATGCTTAGACTTTAAATACTGCGAAGTAGGACAAGACCCGCAACAGGGAGACTTGAACTTTGACAGATAATAATTTAAGTGAAGAGCGTGTTTAAGTGAAGAACGAAGAGTGAAGAGTGAAAAATCCATATGCTTTGTTTGTAGAAATATGAAAGTAGCACCACTTCGGGTGCCTGTTTCGCATTAAGACGTTAGCCGTGGGTAGTAACCCACGGTTATAAAAGTGCAGCCTTTCAGGCTTTCTCATTAATGGAAACTAAAAAGTAAAGGTTAAATATTCATTCTATCAAAAGCGATTCTTTGCCAAAACGATTGCCTTTGGATTTTTCACTTTTCACTTTTTGTTTTTTTACTATCGTAATAACTTATTTGATCCTTCTACCTTTTATCAACAGCCAAAGGGCGGAGAGGCACGAAAGAAGAATTATGCCGGCGTGTTGGGCTGATTCTTTTATATTGAGAAAAAACTTTGACATGGACTTTTGCTTATGACGAGGCAAAAGTAATGATTTATTTTTAATCCGGAAAATTTTATGAAAATTGTTGTTACCGGTACCCGTGGCATTCCTAATGTTATGGGCGGAGTGGAGACGCACTGCGAGGAACTGTTTCCGAGAATTGCAGCCATGGGCGAAGACGTAACGGTGATAAGGCGTAAAAGCTACGTCAGCGACGGTCTGAAAGAATGGAAAGGCGTAAAGCTGGTGGACATAGAGACACCGAAGAAGAAGTCGTTTGAAGCCATTATACATACGTACAGAGCCATAAACAAGGCGAAGAAACTGGGGGCAGACATACTGCACATACACGCCATAGGGCCGGCTCTGCTGGTGCCATACGCCAAGATGCTGGGCATGAAGGTGGTGTTTACGCATCATGGTCCTGACTACGACAGGGACAAATGGGGCAGGGCTGCCAAAGCGGTGCTGAAGCTGGGTGAGCGCATGGGGTGTATGTTTGCTGACGACGTAATAGTGATCAGCGACGTGATACGTAACCTGATTAAGGAGAAATACGGACGTACAAAGAACGTGCATCTGATATATAACGGCGTGTCGGAGCCTGAGGTGTGCGACTATCCCGAGTATTTTGAGGAACTGGGCATCAGGAAAGGACGCTACATATTGGGCATGTGCCGCTTTGTGCCGGAAAAGAACTTGCACCATCTGGTGGAAGCGTTCGGTAGAATTAAAAATGAAAAATTAAAAAGTAAAGACGGCGGCGACGATGACATAAAGCTGGTGCTGGCTGGTGACACGGACTTTGAGGACGAATACTCAAGGGGACTGAAAGAGATGGCGAGGAAGAACGGCGTGGTGCTGACGGGATTTGTGAAGGGCCGTAAGCAGCACTCGCTGCTGACTAACTGCATGTGCTACTGTCTGCCGTCGAGTCATGAGGGCCTGCCGATAGCGTTGCTTGAAGCGATGAGCTACGGCGTGAAGGTGATAGTGAGCGACATACCGGCAAATCTGGAGGTGGGCCTTGACAAAGACGACTACTTCCCGGTGGGCAACGTGGACGAGCTGGCGAAGAAACTGAAAGAGGTGATAAGCCGTGAGCCACAGCACATAGACTACGACATGGCAAAGTATGACTGGGACAAGATAGCGAGAGAAGTTAAAGACATTTATTTAAGTGAAAAGTGAAAGCCCCACCAAACCTCCCCCGTAGGGAGGCTTTTGTTTCTAGGTAGTTAGAGGGGCATTTTCTAAGTAAAGAACTAAGAGCAGGCGCAAAGCGCAATTAAAAATGAAAAGTTAAAAGTGAAAAAAACATGCGCAAATATTATTGGTAGTTAAAGCCCCTGTGGGGAGGCTTTTGTTTCTAGGTAGTTAGAAGAGCATTTTGGAGTTAAAGTAGTTATAGTAGTTATCGCCAACGGAGTTGGCTAGGAGCATATTTAAGTGAAGAGTGAAGAACGAAGAGTGAAAAATCCAATTGCAAACGTAATGCTTACAAGTAGAAACCACAAGACTATTGGATTTTTCGTTTTTCACTTTTAACTTTTCACTTTCGTAAGATGCACTACGTTGCTATTGTGCCGGCGGATCTGCGCTCCGCCGGAATTGAATATAAGGATTTATTTAATCCGATTACTTCCTATTTCGTTTCTAGGTAGTTAAAGTAGTTAGAGGAGTTATCGCCAACAAGTTGGCTAGGAGTTAAAGTCAAATGTTTTGTGGATTCTTATCATAAATTCGCGTAGTGCTTGCGACAATAACCAACAAAGCTATTGTGCCGGCGGATCTGCGCTCCGTCGGAATTGAATATAAGGATTTATTTAATTCGATTACTTCCTATTTTGTTTCTAGGTAGTTAAAGTAGTTATAGTAGTTATCGCCAACGGAGTTGGCTAGGAGTTAGAACCATATGCTAACGTAGTGCGTGCGATAATAATACGCAACGCACATGTAGTAGCTCCATAGCCCATAAGGCTGTTAATACAGTCTCCTGTTCACTATATTTATACATAAAGAGGTCATGCCATTACTCCTGATGGGGTAGTGGCATGACCTCTTTTGCGTTGTATATATGATGACAGGTTTGTAGACAGTGATTTTTATATATGGAATAATTCAGAGAAAACATGTCTTCTATGGAAGACATATGTCGGTAAATATGCTTTCTATAAAATAACTAATAATACAAATGGTTGGAAGTTTTATGTTTTTGGCATTTTTCAGTTAAAAATATTGTATAAATCTCTTTTTGTTGTTACTTTTGTAAGAGTAAGAAAATTATTACTTGTGAAGTTAAATCTATAAACAGCAAAACAATGAGCAAATATATATATAAGCTTAACGATTATCATGCAATAAAAAAGGCAGCCATATCCATTGACGGAATAACAGTGCTTTCCGGAATAAACGGATGTGGCAAAAGTACATTGTCAAAGTGGCTGTATTATATAGTTAACGGAGCAAACCTATACGATGAATTTATTTATGACAGATATGTCAGTCAGATTCAGAATATCTTTACCGGACTTAACTTTGCAAGAAGGGATATAGACAAGGATACAGACCATAGCAACTCTTTGTTTTTCAGAGAGGCGTCATCAAAGATACGCAGTTTAAAAGATAATGGCGAACAGGATAAAGTCGAAATTATACAGCATATAGCAGAAAAGGTTATAGAAAGATTCTGTGATATTCTGTATATATATTTAAAAGATTCACCTTCGCCAACCAAAAGAGAAAGAGTGTTTGGCTTTCTTGGTATAAAATACAATGAAAATGAAAATTTTGATGATGTATTAAGTTCCTTCAGATATGCAGAATTAAGCGAGATAGAACACATAAAAAATAATTATTATGAAAGTAAGAGAAAACGTTCAATGGATGATTTTCTTATGCTTTTGCATGATAATTTTGATATAGATGAGACGAGTCCTAACAATATAAATGTTGAAGAAGACGGCGTAAAGCTGTTTCAAAAAGGCAGTGTAGGCAACTTGTATAATCTTACTAAGGCAATATACGTTGACACACCGATGGCTGTGTCGGAAGAAGGTAAGGATGACAATGTGTTCTGGAACGACCTGAAGAGCCTGATGCTGGATGAAAATAAGGACTTTGCCGGCACTGACGCACATAAAAAAATAATAAGAAGAATAACACACCTGATGAATGGGCGTGTTGATGTTGAAAAAGATGACTTTGGTCAGAAAGAACTGCATTTTGTGAGTGAGGACGGACTCAACATAAAACTAGATAAAACTGCTACAGGATTTAAGTCGTTCTCATATATATTGAGACTTCTTGAAAACGGGTATCTTAATGAAAAGACTTTGTTGCTGATTGATGAGCCTGAAGCTCATCTGCATCCGCAATGGATTGTAGAGTTTGCACATATTCTTGTTCTGCTCAATAAAGAAACGGGCACAAAGATAATGGTGGCAAGCCATAACCCGAATATGGTTGACGCGATAAGCG
>OLRN01000532.1_pt1 | contig 28713 bp, 38 predicted proteins | sample 1673001 | NCBI WGS metagenome assembly OLRN01 (sample SAMEA3136745, study PRJEB25190) | human gut metagenome | biome: human gut; feature: human-associated habitat; material: faeces | place: Austria | collected 2013 | reverse complement strand
AAGAGCATCGGGTCTACACTTTACCACATTAAAGCATTAAAGAGCATCGGGTCTACACTTTACCACATTAAAGCATTAAAGAGCATCGGGTCTACACTTTACCACATTAAAGCATTAAAGAGCATCGGGTCTACACTTTACCACATTAAAGCATTAAAGAGCATCGGGTCTACACTTTACCACATTAAAGCATTAAAGAGCATCGGGTCTACACTTTACCACATTAAAGCATTAAAGAGCATCGGGTCTATAGTGAAACAAAACTATACAAGATTGTAACATATATCCTTAAGTCCTATTTATAGTACTTTAACAATTCAGTACGATTTATCATGATATAAAATTACATGTAATAATGTGTTTTTGCACGTTACAGCGACTAAAAAACTTGCAACAAATAGTACTTGTGTTACCTATATAGGCATGATATAATTGTATCATAGCAAAGGGAAAGAAACATAGAAGCAAAAAATCCTAAAAAGCTATTATGCAAGTGGAATTGCATATAAAAAGAAACATTCGACAGCGCCGCACCACGCTATAATAAAAGATATGGATGCGTTATCAAGTAAAATGTGCTTGGAATTATATAGGAAGCATGGTATACCTATATAAGTACTAACAGCGCTGATTTTATCGTTATAAAATGGCCATGGCTTGTATGGGAACCGTTCCCTGCGTTTACAATAGTTGAGACAGACTGATAAAAACGCCGCTTGCATCGGTATATAAGCGATATTGATAGTTGTTGGAATAAACGCCAAAATGTACCGTGCCACACGCTTAAAAGCGTGAGAAAGTGAGTTACAAAAAATATGAGTAACTGGAAGATTGAAAAAATCACGAACGAAGCCGAAAACACCGAAATTATTACAATCACCCGCCCTATTAACGACAAACCCAAAAGCACAGCCTGCGTTTCACGTACTGTAAAGGCCGGTACAGTTGCCCGCGTAAAATATGCCCGTTTTAACGACGATTTTTCCGTTGAATCCGGCGAGCTTGTAAAGCAGTTTGATGGCGTTTTGGATGCAGAAAAAGTTAAAAAAGCCTTGCATAATATGGAGCCTTGCACCAAGTGGCAAGTTTTGGACGTCCAACCAAAAGATGAAAACACCCTCGGAATTCCGCGCGAGGTCTTCAATGCCGTTGCAGTTCCCATTGACCGCCCGCTTTCGCAGCAGTAAATTCTAATTGTTCCGCCGGGTTTATCGCAAAAAGCCCGGTTCAATATGGCATAAAAGCCAAAAAGTATATTAAAGTGAGGTACACAAAATGAAAATGCAAGTTATTACAATCAGCCCTCAAAAATACGGCGTGCATGAGGGTATTAGAATCAAGCGCAAACTATTTGATAATTGCGGCCTTGTGGATATGGCTTTTTGTAGTATTAGATTCGTAAAAAATGGTTTTGCCGCATCCGGTTTTTCTAGCATTTACAAGCCGACTATTATACATGCTGTATCTAATAGCAGTGAGTCCATTGATGACTTTATAAAGGAGGTGTTTTCAAAATGACGTTTACCACGCGCAAAGAGTTAGCAGATGCCGTTATTGACGCATATAACAAAAATCCGATGGGACTAGTACAACGCCTTTACTTTTGTAAAGCATGGATTTTTATGCCTGACAATTCCGATTTCATAATCTTGCAAAGTTATTCAACTATTGTAGCCGCCTTCCAGCGCACAACCGGTATTTTGTGGGTATTTGATTTCTACAGCAATACTACAGCAAGCCATATAGCAAAATTCCAGAATTGGATTAGGTATGAATATCAAACTGGCTGGAATTATCTGCGCGTTGTAAGGTTGTATAACGATTCTAAAATCGGCAAGCGCGCCGCCCAAAAGAATCATAATGACGATTTTGCAAGCGTCATTGCAACCGCACTAAATCAGCGTTGACCCAAAAATAAAAAATGCGTTGTCTTTAATGACAGCGCATTTTTTATACAAATTTTTAATTAGAACTCTTTACTATTAAGTACAAATAACTAGCAGTAGTTAAGCCTAACTACTAACCTGTGAAATTCTTAACACACTTTAGTGATTTAGAGTTCTAAAGCGATTGACAAATTCTTAACACACTTTAGTGGTTTAGAGTTCTAAAGCGCTTGTGAAATTCTTAACACACTTTACCTCTGTAAATCGCTAAAGCGTCCAGCAGTTAAGAAAAAATGTTGAGCATGGGCATTAACCTTAGCAGCAACCCAGCCGTGCCGCCCACCGGGGGTGTCGCAAGAAGCCCTAAAATAAATCGGGGTTCAATTTATTAAACTTGCAAATCCCCCTCTCCCTCTCCCTCTTCATTATTTAAGAAAGTAGGCGAAAACAATGCCCTTACCAGTATGGATAAATCTTCAACAGACTATGCTGCGTAATGCTTCAAATGCGCCATGCGACATTTCAGATGGAGAAGCAGTAATTATAATTTTAGTAGCAGCTGTAGTTATTTGTCTTATTATAGATATGTTTATCAATAAGTAGGTGAAATAAATGTTATTAAAAGATTTAATTAGGGTATGTAGGAATATTCATTATCGGACAAATTTGATACTTAAAGTTGGAGATAAAACTGTATATGCAGGACAGTTTAAGGATATGCCATACTGCTTTGCTTATTATAAATTCAAATCTTTTGAAGTAATTGATATTGGTGTTGAAATAGCATTGGAGTGATTAAAATGACGATCAATGATATTCTACTTAATTGTGGTTCTGTTCATGCTGAAACGACTATATATATTATAGAATCTGGCACAATTAAAAAGATATGTCTGTTTAAGAATTTAGAATCAAGGTATGCGAAGCTTCAATTTAAATTCTTTACTGTTAGTTCTTTGTATATAGATACAGATTCATTTGAAGTATTAGCTTTTAAGTTTTATGTATAAGAAGGTGATACAATGCGACTTTCCGAACTTATAGGTACATGTGGCAATATAGGGTCATCAACGTATATAGAAGTAAAATTTAATAATCATATTAGATTTGCAGGCTATGTTAAAGATATGCCTTATGTGCTTAATTATTATAACGTATGGTATTTTGAATATATTGAAAAAGATAAGTTTGAAATAGTGTTATGTTAGGAGCTGATACAATGCGTTACGATGTTCCAATTCATCCCATTCCCATAGGCTCAATCATTAAATACAATGTAAGAGAATATGGTTATTTCTATGGAGATGGACAAGAGAAAAGAGCAATTACGATTGCTAAAATTGGTAAGGTTATTGACATTATAGAGCATGATGGCAGAGTAGTTTATTACTCAGTAGCACCAAGTTCTAACTGTACATTTAACCAATATTTTGTAGGCGATTGCCTAGATTCTGTTTGGCCTGAAAATGTGGAAGGTGTTTATTATGACAATTAAAGACCTAGATACAGAAACCCTTACCTTACTTAATAAACTATGTGATAACTGGTACATTAAAGCCTGTCCCTCATGGCTGACACACTTCATGGATAAGGATTGCCAAGATTGTCAGCTTAGAGAATTGTGTTATCTGCTTGACCGTTATGATAATGACGTTAGAAAAGAGTTAGCTTCACGAAAGCAGGATGAATATAATGGCTAAGAACAAAACATTTAAGCGCCAAGCCGAAGCAACTAGGCTACTGGAAAAGATAGGTGCAACAAGGCGTAAATCAAGAAAAGCAGGTATCACTGTGACAGGTGAGCTTAAAGAAAGTCTTAGAGGTAGACAATCCCCTGATATTGCAAATGCTCTGAAATTTACTGCTAACACCGCTCTTAATGAAGCCGAAAAAATGTATAGCGACCTTATTGATATAGCCGATACCCTTGATGACAAAATATCACAAAAGCTTATGAAAGAGTATTTATCTAAATACTCAGAGCATATTAAATCATTAGATAAATCAGTAAAAGATAGTTATAGGTCATTAAGAGTAGCTAATCGTCTTGAGGATGTATTTAATTATAGTGATGCTGCATATAAGATTCTTAGGAATCCAGATGCCTATTTCGGTAAAAAGAAATGGGGAGCAATTTCTGGTATTCTTAACAATCTTATGGGCACCTATAGCAGGGATATTCCCCCAGACGATTTGAAAAAATTATGTACGTTGGGTCAAAAGTTAGGACTTGATACTTTAGCAGATATGGATAGAGCTTATGCAGAATATGACAATTTACTAAGAAATTCTGACCAGATTGGTAAAGTGCTTGTTGATGCAAGTGATAAGCTTAGGTCTATTACACAGGGTAATGAAAACTTTATAGAGCGGCATAAAAAAACTTACGATGAATTTACGGAACTTGCATCTAAGTATAATTTGTGGTGAACAATATGATTTATATAGTTCCTGTCTTTCTTTGCATAGGTATGATATTGTTTGTATTAGCATTAATGATAGACGATTTAGCAGTCAATGAAAAACTGTCAGAGATTTTCTTTTGGTTATCTATTGCGTTTCTCTCTCTATAACTTATATTCTATTAGTTGTTTATATGTGTACGCATTAACAAGACAAATACTATTTCTATGGGAGGTGGTGCTGTATGTGAGAAAGCGTAATGAGCATAAGTATTCAACTATCATATATTGTTATGATATTGAGACATCATCCTTAATATATGGTGAGGATGAACTTAAAGAGCATCTGCAAAGCACTTATCTTCACGGCCTAGCTTCATTTGCTTATTGTCCCATACCTCATGCACCATTTAGTGACTTTGAGAATGAAATGGATTATAATTTCTTTAGAACTTATGATTCAATTTCTTCTGAATTTGAGAGAATCAATGAGGATGCTAAGAATAATGATGAATACGTCAAAATCTTTGTGCATAACTTGAGCTATGAATTTGAAGCAATGATGCGTAACATAAATTTCTGTATTAAAAACTTTAATCCTAAACGTTTCATTGCAGTTGCTCCACACCAGCCATTAGTAGCAGCTTTTGACCATCTTGAATTTTATGATAGTTTTAAGATTCTTTCATGTAAAAGTCTTGAACTTATAGGTACAGAGCTTGGAGTTCCTAAACTTAAAGAAGTCAAAGGTGGTTACGACCAAAAATATTATTGGTGGTCAGATTTACCTGATTCTGAATACATTTACAATGAACGTGACTGTAAGCTAGTTTTGTATGCATTATGTAGATACATGGCTAACTTTACTAAAGTTGATAATGTATCAGATATTGGAGTATCTAACACATCAATGATTAAGCGCGAAACAAGGCTTAACAGAAATATTGCTACCGACAAAGAAGTTCATACTGCACAATTCACAGCGGCGATAGAACTTAAGAATAATGAACCATTTATGAAGTTCTTTCAGGACTGTCTTGCAGGTGGTTATACTCATGCTAATCCTTACGCAGTAGGTAAAATATTTAAGGACGTCTGGTGCTTTGATGCAAGTTCTATGCACCCATCAGCAATGTATGGTAGGCGATTTCCTTACAAATGGAGAAAAGAGGTTAATCCTAATGAATGTTACCAAAATTTCCAGTCTGCAAACTATGAGTTCTTATCTGGCTGCGAAAGCGGCGCTAACTCAGGGTTCTTCGATTATCCCGACCAACGGATTAAGCTATATGGATGTAAAGATGTTAAATTCTATTCAGTCCTCCAAGCAGCATACCGAGAATCAATCTTGTTTGAAAGGCCAATAAAATATAACTTTATGGCTAATGTTACCTTTTATAATATTAACGCTAAGGATTTTGGTAACTGCATTTACAGTTATATCAGTACGTCTAAATGCACAAATGTTAAAAATGGTAACTTCGACAATGGTAAAGTAGTCAAAGCAGATGAACTTACATTTCATGGCTGTGATATTGACTTTATGTTAATTCAAATGCTTTATGATTATACCAGTTCAGAATGTGATGAACTTTATTATGCAACAGCCCATAAGTTTATTAACAAGCCTTTACGGAATACAGTTAAATACTATGCACGCCAGAAAACGGGATTCAAAAAACTTGAACATAAAGTTGCCAACCATGTAGAAACGCTAAACGATTTTACATTTGAGGGATTAAAGCTTTATGATGATTCTGTGGCACAAGAGATTATGAATACCCATAACAAAGATTTAGTCCACTTCGCCTTAATGGCAAGCAAAGGCGGATTGAATGGTCAGTATGGATGTTCAGCAATGAAGCCGTTACGGCAGGAAGTTGGCGTACAGGGGGACGGTGATAAATTTGAGTGGATTCCAACTGGGGTTAAGTTTCTTAAATCCAGAAATTCCCTAAATATTTTCACAGATGGTTTATATACGGTTGCTTACAGTAGACTACACCTTATTTGCTTTATGCTCTATCTAGTATTAAGCCAAGGCATTGAACCTCTCTATCATGATACAGACAGTGGCTATTTTGTAGGTTATAATGATAATGTTCAAAAAGCCGTTGATAGATTTAATGATAATATTCTCAACAACAGCGAGAATAAAGATTGTTACAATTTTGGAATTATGGACTTTGATGGTCACTATGAGGATTTTGTAACATGGGGAAGTAAATGCTATTGTGCAACATATTTAGATGCAGATAAACACTTAAAAGTTAAGGCTACTGTAGCAGGTGCAAGCAAGAAACAGCTTTCTGAATTGTTTACACAAATAGTAAATGATGAAGATTTTGAGTACCTTGTGCAAGAATATTTTCGTCCTAATATCAGTTATGACGAATCCATAAACAAGAAGCTTATCCGTAAAACTCCCGGAACACATATTATAGGGGATTTTGTAGATGACAACGGAGAAACAGACCACCTAGACGAATACTCTGTAACTGTTCTTGAACCTTGTGGCTATACATTACGCTCAACAAATAGTCCGGTTAATAGAATGTATTATTCATTCTGTTATTCATTGCGTGGAGAATCCTATATAGATTATTTGCCCGAAGTTGTTAGCATAAACCACGATGAAAATGATAAAGAACTTTATGGAACTTATCATAAAGTGCAATCTGACAAAGAATATGCTATGTTAATTGACGGCAATCCTGCAAGTATATTCCAGTGGGAATGGAGTGATAGGAGATGATTTAATTGAAAGAAAAAGATTCTTATAGAATCAGTAGAAGAGCTACATGTCCTTATTATATGTCTCATACCACAAATTACATTCGTTGTGAGAGTATGAGAGTGTCACGCCAAGAGTACAACCTTAAAACCGATTGTTGCGGGCAGTATAAAAACTGTCCTCAATATAAATTTCTTACTTATCATTATTTAACAAAGGAGAACTAATTATGTACACTAACAAGAAAGCATCCGCTAAGGCCACCAATTCTGCTAAGTCCGCTTCCTCCGTCATCACTGATATTCGTGTATTCCCTATCAATAACAAGAAGTCTAATTGCTGTGCTATGGTTTCCATTACGCTTGCAAATGTGTTCTGCATTACTGGCATTAAGATTATGGATGGAAGCAAGGGTCTGTTTGTAGCAATGCCTAGTGAGAAGAATAAGAAAGATGAATGGCATGATATTTGCTATCCCATTACCAAGGAATTTCGCAAAGTTATGAGTGATTCTATTCTTAATGCTTTTGATGCATTGCAGGAAGATGAAGATGAAGATGACGATGATGAAAGTAAGGATGACTGACAAGCTCCCCAATGAATTGCCACCTGAAATTGACGATGATTGCCATTTTAATTAAATAGAAAAGCACCCCTAAGTGGATAACCACCTAGGGGTGTTTTATTAGTTAAGTAATATTAGGACGAAGAACCTTAATAGCAGTCATACCATTGTTGTTATCCCAGCGAGGATAATCCATAGGAGTGCCATTTTCATTTCTAATACGGTCAAGAATAACAGGGGAGTTACCATCCATAAATCCAGAAACCTGAACCGTGACGGCATAAGATGCAGGACGTTTGAAGTAAAGGATGATAGCATTACCATCATTGGTATAATAAAGTCTATTCAAGTCATTAACTACATCCCAAGTAACAGTCTTGCCTGCACCAGCGGGCGCTCCATAAATGGCCTTATTAAGCTGACGATTATCAACAGCACTAATTGCAAACAACCCGCCAGATTCAGGGTTATTGCTAAGATAAACAGTAAAATCAATGTCATTTATATCCATCACACGGATAGAACCCTGTGAAGTAGAACCACCAGAAGGAACGGGAATAAATGCAAATGCCTTGTACTGTTCAGGGTCACCAGTTACGGATTGCCCAGCAACCGTATACTGTGTCTGGTTAGTAATAGCCAAGTCAATACAACGATGTTCACCAGCTGCGCAGATATACTGACTACGGTTTACAGCGTCAGTGCCAAAGATATATTCACGCTTTGTATAAATGTAAACATCGTCAAGCTTACATACAGCATTAGTAACAGGATAAGTACCGATTGACTGAACAGTAGTGCTAACCTTAGCAGAACGATTGATAATGCCGCCATTCACAATAAACTGAGGATTAGGACTAGTTCCAATCAAAGCAATAGCTGCATAGCCAGTTTCAGTAGTAGCAGTTCCGTCATTGCAGGTATAAATCAGATTGTTAATATAAGCTGCTGCTTTACCAGGTCCATCGAAGACAAAAGCATACCTACAAGTATCCGCATAGAAGTTAGTAACATGAATATCATTGTTAGTAACCTTGCAAGCGATTGAGTTATTCCACCATTTATTAGCATCAGTACCACCTGTGCCACCAGAGGGAATACCATGATAGCTAGTCCAGTTGCATCCGTACACATCAGTACGGCAGTCAAAGCCAACCTGACATACCATATTAACAAGGTTATTGCATTCGCAGTCAGGAGCTTTGTTACCCCAGAAAAATGCAACAGAACCAGTCCAACGCTCCACAGGAGTATTATCACTAAATCCCCATACCATTACATTATCCATGTAGCAGTAACGGTTCAAAGTGCTGTTAGCAGGCTGCAAATAAACACCATAGGACTTAACCTTATTGATGCTTACATTGTAAATACTGTTATCGGTATATTTATTGGTAGTGAATACAATGCCACCAATCATACCACTACAAGTAATGTCCAGATTAGCAATAACAATATTACCAGTTACGTCATCACCCGATACGGTAATAACACCCTGACTACCAAACGCAGTAGGATTAGCAGTATACTGCAAGATTGTATCACTGGTTCCACGCGCAGGGTCACGAGAAGAACCAGCACCATACAAGCTATGCTTAAGCTGCAAAGGTGCGCTAATCTTATAAGTACCAGCAGGAATAAACAGAGGTTCATTCTTAGTGTGGGTGTTAATGGTAGCGGTAATATCATCAGTGCCATCCATTTTAAGGTCTTGATAGGTACGAATATCAACGGGAGAGCTAGGGATAGTACTAAAGTCAGCAGTATCGCTGATAACAGCAACTTTGTGAACCTTGTTGTAGCCGTCGGTCAATGGCCACCAATCAAAATTATCATTAAATTTTTGAACAGGCCTGTCGCTTTTGACTTCGCCTCGCAAATATGTGCCGCCCTCACTGCCAATTTCAACAGGGGTGAGAGAGTTGCCGAAAATTTTAAGTGCTGCACGATCATCTGCTGCATTGTGCAAAGTGACGGCAAAAGTTTTCGCATGAATGTCAATATTCCCATCAACAGTCTGATTCATATTACCGCTGACAGTCTGGTTGAGATTCCCAGCAGTGTTAATATCAATCTTCTTAGCAATATCAGTACGAGCTTGGGTATCTTGTACGTCATAAGCGGCATTATCAATCTTAAATTTGTCAACAATAGGATTTGCCAATTTAAGTCACCCTTTCTATATCAGGCAGTCGCATGAGTATTAGTGGTAACAACTTTAATAGTAGTATCGGTAGCACTATAAGTAACAGTAACACGAGGAAGTTTCTCAAGTTCTTTAGCTTTATTAAGTGCATTAGTTGCATTAGTAGATGCAGTATTGGCAGTGCTTTTAGCAGTACTTGCATCTTTTGCAGCAGCATCAGCAGTAGTTTTTGCAGTATTGGCAGTAGTGGTAGCGGTATTAGCTTTATTCAAAGCAGCAGTAGCATTACTAGATGCAGTATCAGCAGTAGATTTAGCAGCATTAGCAGTAGAGTTGGCAGTGTTAGCTGTAGACTTAGCGCTAGCGGCATCAGTGCGTGCCACAGAGTCTTTAATCTCACAGATAGTACCATCAATATTGATTTGCGTTACAAAATTAGTAGTATCAGGCATATATTATCTCCTCCATTATCCTACAGTATGAGTTCCGGCAGTAATACTAATCGTTTCAGTCTCCTGCGTATAGGCAACTTCAACACGAGAGAGCTTTTCCAATTCAGTAACTTTGTTAAGAGCATTAGTAGCATTAGTGCTTGCTGTAGTAGCAGCAGTACGTGCTTCACTATCTTTGACAATTACTTCTTGGTCGTTAAGGTTGAACTTAGATACATAATTACTTGACATAATATCACCTATCCTTACTTACCAACAATTTTGATAGTTTCCGCAGGAGCATCATAGATATGAATATCTCCACCAGTAACGATTGTACCATTATTAGGATTAAAGAAACCAAAAGAGATAGAGGTGTCATCTGCATTATACTTGGCAACTTTTAACGATAGAATATAGTGCAAACGTTCAGCAATAGTTGTCTTAGCACAGTTAGTACCCTCAATGTACCGGGTGCCTGCATCCATAGGCTTAAGAATTACATACAAATCATTATTAAGCCAAACAAGGTCGTTAATATTACGATTAGCACTTGCAGTAGTTTTCAGCTTTTCATCAACAGGAGTGATGGCAAGCTTAACACTTCCCCAGAGTTCAGAGAAGTTGCCAATCTTAGTCCAGTAATCTTCATTATCAATATCAATGCCAATAGGTACAGGCTGTGTGCTCAAATATCCATCACCATTGACAGTGACAACAACTGTGTTGCGAGGATACTGTTTGGTAATATCCCATTGAATAGGGTCTGCATAACTAATGGAGCTGGTTTCAATATACTGCTGCATTACCTCAATAACCTTAGATACCATTTCATAGTAACTAATGCTATCATCATAGGCAACAGGAATTACAGAACGGAGAAGTTTGTCCAAAGGATTGTACTTCAAACCTAATCACCTCTTTACCATAAACGCATAAACAGAACTTCCATATCTCTATACAAACAATTATAGATGTTCGTGTTTTCCTTCATATAATCGTTCATAATAGATACCAGAGAGCGACCGCGATAACCTTTTTCTACATGGTCAAGAACACGATGTTCATTACCATCACGATTTTCTTTTGTATTGTTTTTATCATCTTGAGTGGTATTGCTGTTACTGTTAGAATTAGCATTAGAGCTAAAATCATTGGCGGAACTTGCCTTACTATGGTCAGCATCCGACATATACTTACCAGCAAGAAAATTATCAAGACTACCCTGCGGAGTATCAGTATGAGTATTGGTATTCTCTCCATTGCTGTTAGAATTGGAAGTATAATTGGAATTATTGGTACCGTCAATATTGACCTTACTATTCTTGGTTCTATCCTCAGTATTCACATCATGATGTTCAGTATTTTCATCACTGGTAATGGAGAAATCATCAGTTAAGAACATTTCATACTGTTTATCAAGTGCTTCAAAGAGGGGATTGTAATAAGGCATATGGCTGTTCATCCAGTCATCCAGACGCAGCTGCCAAAGGCCAAAGGTTTCAGAACCAATTTCATTTGTATAGAAATGTTTAAGAATATTGGTTTCAAGCTCTTTTCGCTTATTCTCATTCCAGATAGGATAACTAAAATTGAAGATTTTAGGACGCGCACGCTCAATAATTTCTGAATAAGAAACATTGGTGTAAGGTTCAACAATACCTGCTTTTGATTCACAGATAAAGCGCACTTGAGTTGTGTACTTACTCATTATCCCCACCATCCTCAATATTGGTATCGCTTAAATTCTCTTCATCTTCGCGCCCTTCCATAATCTTAGTTAATTCAAGCTGGGAACGCATAGATACGGAGATATTAGTGCCAAAGAGCCTGTTATAATCCTTACAGAATTTTTGACGAGAGTACAATGGAGAAAGACGGTCTGCTTCTACCTGACCTAAGGTCATCTGAACTTCAGTAGTAAACTGCCGCTCTGCTTTCATATTGTAGTTGCTTTCAATACCTAAATAGGTAAGAGCTTCCGCAAGGGTTTCTTTTTTCTGCTGCTCTAACTGTAAGCCAATATACTGAACGCCTAAATCAAGAACGCCCATCATGTTCTTAATATCATCAGTAGAGGGATTGCCTTTAACGTACAGCCAAGGGTCATACTTATCTTGCTGATACACCATATTCTGTACAGAAAGTTTCGTATTCTCATTTGCATAAGCAATTCGTGGAGTTTTCTGTGCAGCAAGGTTTAAGTCAATCGTTCTGTCTATATTGGTAAGACGTTGTGCAAACTGTTTAATGACAATAGTGTCAGGGGAGCGGCGCATATTACACCAAAGATAGGCACAGTTTTGTTTATTAAGGCCAGTTTTCTGGTAATTAGAATTATAGCCATAGGCACGCACATATTTAGGGTCTCCAATAATGTCAAAGTTATCACTGGGCATAGCAGGAAGAATCAAGTTGCCCATAACAGGGTCATGATAGCCAGCCATTAAAGGTTGCCAGAACAAGAACTGTTCAATGAATCGTTCATCCAAAAAAGGAGAATCTTCAAGTCCTTCCCATTTGAATCTTGCAAGTGCTACATCATACAGACGATTAAACCAGTTAGCATAAGTTGCCCTAGTTAAGTCGTAGGAATCAATCCAAGGCGGCTGTGGTTTTTGTGAACGTTTACTCATTTACTCACCTACTTCTGGAATACGTTTATAGATAGAATTGTCTGCTTCATAATTTCCAACAAGTCCAGGATTATGCCAGAATGTAACACCACGATTAAAAATATCGTTAATCATTGTAGAAACATCCGCAGGAACATCACCTAAGCAACAACAGTTTTGCGTTTTAACATAATTCCAGTTTCTTCGAGAATCAATGTTTGGAACCTGAACTTGATGAATGGGATAACCAAACATAGTCCAGTAATCATCAATAACTTTTGCAAATTCTTTAGTAACATGATGATAACTAGCCATAGCATATGGAGCACTTGCATCCCTTGTCGGTAAAATACCAGAATCAGTAAAACGGAAATAAGGACTTACAGAACCGTGGCTCTGTGGTGGTAATCTGTCCATATCATCACGTTTTGCAAGCGTGCCAGCAATGTTAAGCATTTGATTGGCTAAGCCCTCAATAGCTCCATAAGTATTCTCAGGGAAAAGAGCAGGATGTTTACCAGTCATGGCCTGAACATCTTTTGCCGGAGCGGTCAGCAGGTTAATACCAGCAAACATTGTACCAGCTACCAAACCTGCATTTTCTACTGCCATAGAACTAGAGTTCTGTGCTACATAAACTTTATAAATGTCGGTATTATAAGCACAAGTAGGCCAGTTGCTAATTGCAAATACATCTTCCTGATTATAACCAGTAGAGCCTTTATAATCCTCTGCTGCAAACATTGCTGTAGTCTGTCCGGCATTTGACATTACATTGTATCCGATATGCAGACTTTTCTTTCTATCTCCAAGTTCAAAACGAAAAACATGATTATCGCCTTGTGTGGAATAATAGCGGAGATAAAAATAAGGATATGTGAAAAGTTTATTATTCTTAGGGACATAACCAGCTACATTATTAGGAACTACAAAAGTCTTATCATACTTACCACTATCAAAGGTAAGGGGAACCATATAAATTCCCAAAATGCCATCAGGTGCTTGCCCAGCTTCTACAGCCTTAGCAATAAAAGCGTTAGCAGATTCAGCTGTGGTAAAAAAGTTTTCTTTACAACCTGAATAGATACCAAATCTTAAAGAGCCAGATGCAGGAGCGGAATCTTTTTCAGGCTTATCGAATGTGGTAACAATACAGATACGCTTATCAAAGTCAATGTACTGCTGAATATCGTCAATATATGGACCTGTATCCAGTTCATCATTGATGATATTATCACCAATTTCATCAGTATTTGTATGAGAACGTTCAATAAAACAAGGCTGTAACGTTACCTGATTAAACCAAGTTTGCATAACGTCAATAGTAAAATAAATTCTACTGGTTTCGTTTGCAACGTATTCTACCCTGTCAATAAAGGCATAATACCATTTATTAGAAAAGTCAGCGTTCTGAAATACAACATAATTACACGGTTCAATCGTTTCAGCATTAACACCAACAGACAGATAACGGTCTAAACGCTGATAGGTGTAATTAGTAAGATGAAGAACGGATTTAGAAGTGAAATAAGCAAAATGAGAAGAATCAGACTGAAACCTAAGCACATGATTATAGGTTTTATCTGTAGGGATACCCTTACAGATATAAAGTTGCATATTTGACAATGTTCTTGCTCCTTTCAAAATCTGTAGGGTGGTTTACACATCATCCAAACTGGAAGTTTACGTTTTGTTATGGGAGCAGGGCCGGGGCCAGGTGGTGTTGGTGGATTTGTAGCATCCCATTCAACATCCCATGTACCTACTTCATTAGGAATACCAAGAATAGCAGAGGGGTCAGTTCTGTAAGCTGTGCCATAACCACCTATCCAGTATTCCCAATGCGTATGAATACCACTAGCATTACCTGTTTGTCCTTGCTCTCCAATATATTGACCACGAGTAATTGTTTCACCAACACTATGAATCTGACTAACAAAATGAGCTGCAAGCCAATAGCTATTATCGCTCATTTTAACTACAATGTAGTTGCCCCAAGAATCGTTACCAGTCGTACCACCTTGCCAAGTATGGGCTGTTTCAACCGTACCTGCCATTGGTGCATAAGATTGATGATTTGTGTGTACTGTGTCAATACCACCATGAACTGAACCGTCAGGATAATGTGGATAACCTGCTGAAACTCTGATTGTGCTTTGGTCAGTGATACATTGTTTGTAAACTGCCATATAAGCAACGCGTGATATCGTATGCGCGCCCCACGTTTTAGGAGGATAAGCCTATTGGCTCAAGAAAATGTCAAGTTTAAGCTTTAGTAGTAAACAGCACAGCGTTAGCGAACGGAGATGCAGAATAGATACGCCAGATATGGTGGAAGTAATTCCAATCCAGAGTAGAGCCAAGGTCAGTTTCGCGCATGGTGTTCAGCTTAGTATAAATCTGGAAGAAATCACGGTCAACCATAAGTGCCTGAATAGCGGTCATATCACTATCGTTAGGGGTAACGTGAATATAGGTCTTATCGCCACCAGTTGCAATAGTGACAGCACCAGAGTCAGAGGGGTCATTACCAGTAAGCAGATGTTCCAGACGTTCCACTTCATACTCATTAAGAGCGAAGCTATCAACTTCCAGACGATGACCCATGAAATCTGCCTTATCCATGTTAAATGCACTTGCCAGAACATCAACATCAATAGAAGCGGAAATATCAACAGGAACAATGGTGTACAGACGTTCAGCCGGAGTATTCATAGGAATACCAGCAGCGTTATATTCCTTAGAAATGAACTTCATCTTGCCATAAATCTGACGGAACTTCTTAACCAGGGTCTTACCGGAAGCTTCATCAGTAACAGCAGTAACAAGTACCTTCTTGAGCTTATAGTTCTTTACCAGCTGATACAGCAGGTACTTCTTCATGATAAAAGCATCCAGTTCAGCGGGCTTATAAATCTGGTCGATAATGTTCTGTACAAAGGCAGACAGGTTAGCTTCACTCATGAAAGCAGTTTCCAGAGCTTCACGGTTGACAGTTACCTTATACTTAATACGAGAGTTCACAGCATGGTAAGCAGTGTAAACTTTGGCAGGGTCACTACCAAATTCAGCTTTCATAACTTCATCATTAGTAGCGCGGTCAGCAGAGAAGTAAGGGGTTGCTTTCTGCATCATCACATAAATTTCCTGAACGGTAGCGCCAGTACCTAGAACACCCTTATCAAAAACCTGCCAAGGGTCTTCAAAAGAGATGTAACGCATAACGGTCAGGCCAATACGGTCAACCAGAGCATTACAGAAATAGTTCAGACGCGGTTCATAAGAATTGATAAATGTCCATGCAGATTTAATAGAATCAGTAGTATTCTCAATCTGAGGAGCGCCACCAAAAGTAGCATCACTACCAAATACAGCATTAATAATACCAACAGCAGCAGAATTAGCCATTATAGAATCATCCTTTCTTAATAATTGCACTCAATATCCAGAGTGCCATCAATAATGAGTTTGCCTTTAGCGGCAGCGGTCAGAGTTACAACGCCAGCGGAAGCGACTTTAGCACTGGAAGTGGTGCCATCTGCAAGAACTACACGCAAGCAGGGAATAGAATTGGTAACTACAAATTTACCGTAACCAGTTTTCATAACACGAGCCATTACTTCACTGGGAATGGTAAATGCAGTAGTGCTTTCAGTTTCGCCTTTATCAAGGGCAGTATGGATAACCAGAACGTTAGAGAGGGTGCTCATATTCTGGTTGTGGAAAGAATATGCCATAAAATCATCAACTCCTTAAATGTCTTTTATAATTAAAACCCAGTAATAAATCGAGTTTGTACAACAGTTGGATTTAATGCATCATCAAGTTTAAGATTACGATCTTTATCAATATATAAGCCCTTACTACTATAACTGCCACCTTGACTCTGATTAATAGTAGACACAAATCCCCTCAAATTATAATAAATTAATCTATCATAAATTGCTGGTGGAATGATACAAAGAGTATCCCCCACAGAATAAGCATTAGTACTAATTTCACAATGAATAAAAACTACGTTGCCAATAACAGTAAATTTTCATCATTGTAACTAAATGGTCTACTCATAATCTATCACCTTACTTTCTACCAAACATTTTCTTTACAAAAGCCTGTGCAGCTTCATCAATAGTAATTGTATTACCATTAGGTTTCTGATATTCGTCATTAGGCTTATTGTCATCATTCAGAAATGCTTTAACATAATCTTTGCGAAGATTGTCATAAGCTTCATGCCAGTTAGATGCACCATCTGGACAACCTTTACTAAATTGTTCTGCTTCATTGCGACATTCATCAAATTCATCGAGAACACCGGCAATTAGAGTTCCCTGTTCATCAGGTTTAGCATCTACAAAACCGCCAAGCATTGCAGAAATTTCGTCACGCGTTTTCATTATTTATTACTCCGTTCATAAGTAAGTTTAAGATTCTCGCAGAGGGCAATAATTGCTTGCATATCAATACCAGTTGCGTGAATCTTAATGTAATCGCCTTTAGTAGATTCTCTGGGAACCGAAGTGTAATAACTAAGATGTTTCACGACATTAGAGTTTGCACAAGTAAAATCACTGTCCAGCCAGTTAAGAGGATGTACACGCATATCGTGGTAAATTACTTCAAAGTGAAGGTGTGCGCCATAGCAATTACCAGTTGCGCCAGAATACCCAATAAGCTGACCCTCGTAAACGTGTTGACCGTTTTTGACGAGACACTCTTTAAGGTGTGCATAACGTGTTTCCAGCTTAGAACCATTATAATTGTTATGCCTAATTCTAACCATGTTGCCATAAGACTGCATCCCAGTTTTGGTTCTACCATCCCAGCTCTGTACCTGATTTACTGTGCCATCCTCAGCTGCATAAACAGGTGTGCAAGGTGCAGCACGCAGGTCAATAGCATGGTGTGCAGAACCATCATTGTAAGTCCAGCCAGCTGTGATAATGTGCTTCTCTAAAGGCCAGCAGAAAAGAACATCACCGTTTGATTTCCTCATTTTCTTCATCTCCCTTAAGTTTTTCCAGATAGGGCTTAAACAAAGCAGAAAGTTCAGGATTTACAGCACACATATTCTCCATAATGCTGATAAGCTCCATAATGCAAATATAAGTAACTACAGCACCTACAAGGGGAATCTGGATGCCAAGTTCAACATATTGCATTGCATATTCGATACCATAAGAGCCTACTACAGCAAGAATTTCCATGCACTTATGATAACCGCCCTCACGCATGATAGAGGAATTATAAGAACCATCATGCTTTGCTTTAATCAGCCCTGTAATAATGTCAAATGTGATAAAACCCAGAACAATAACAAAGGGCATAAACTCAACTCCTAACATTATACACCTACAATCTTCAAAATGTCCATCAGGTATCGCCTAATTATTTCATCTTCACAGTACAAACCCCCCAACCGATATTGTTTGATTATATATAATAACCAGTTAGGACGTGGAGTGCGTGCAATCAAAATGGTGTTATAATCATGGTCATCATTTGTCAACGCATAAATCACGCCGCTACCCGGACTGTATTTCCTAGAAAGATAACATTTACCGGAAGAGAAGTCTACCCATAAACCTAAATAGTCATCATGAATCTTAAAACCAAACTGATATTTAGCTTCAGGAGTTTTCTTAGCAATGCCAACTACACTATCAAGATAAAATTCATTGTGAACGGCATATTTACCAAACTTGCTGCCTTTCATCAAACGACCAAAGTCGGTTTTCTCTTTTGCTTCAATGTATTCTTCATTATTAGCAATTTGAATTAAGACTAAGCCCTCTCTAGTTGTAGCAATTTGCTTTTTGTTAATTGGCTTTTTGATGTCAAATTCTGTGAAATAGGGATTTGCCCATGTAACAGCATTGCCAAAGAAGAATACAACCACTCTGCGCATACGAGCAATAGTTTCGTATAATTCGCAGAAAAATGTAACTTCATCTTTAAGATAACCATGATGGCTTTCATCCATGGAGATAAATTCATCGAAACAAATTTTATTAACGAGTGGGAGTTCTTCAGATTTAGCACTTGAGATGTAACGAGTTTGACCTGCTAATTTACCGTCTATATAGTAAGCTCCCTCTGGGGTTCCCTTTAACTCATGGTCAGGGAATTCATGAGCAACAGCTGCCCAGAAATTTTCTTTGGCTTTCTTATTCATTTCAGTTTTATAGCGGCGAATATAAATAAATTGATTCCCGTTTTTGATAAAATCTTCAGCAGCCCATTTCTTAAAGCCATAAGTTTTACCGCAACCACGAGAACCAACTACAAAATTAAAGAGCGCATTATAAGATAATGTGTTCTTTAAATCCCACCACATTGACATTATAATACACTCCTTTCATATTTAATATTAAGCCGAGGACGCGACCATTTGTCCTTTTGGTTGGCGGAGTAGGAGAAATGACAAACCTATGTAACCATCAAGCTAACAGGCGTGTTAGCGCGGCTTTTTCTCCGAGTAATGTGTTTAAGAATACTGCTGACTGTTAGGTACCGAGCCTAACGGTTTTAAGAGTTCTGCTACACAATGTCGGATTTGATGGTAGAAATGGGCACAACCCCATTAACGTCCAATGACCAGTTTTCCGTTACTCTTAAGAGTTCTACCATGTTAAGGGTGGCGAAAGGAATTGAGCTAGCAGTCACGCAAACCTATCCGTAACGCTTCACGCGCCTGACCACGGCTTAGGAGCATCAATCGTGCCTTTCGCTCCCTATGATTATATTATACTTTACAATGTGTATAAAGTCAATAATACAGATTGTACTTTTTGTAAAATTAGGAATGGTTATTACATAGTGTATAATGCTAATTATGGATTTTGGATATACTTGCAAGAATTAATAATAGTTACGAAGCTGTGTGAAGGAGTGAAAGCAAATGATAGTAGGCATAGGCTGTGATATTATCGAAATAGAACGTATTGCCCGGGCAATAAAGAGCGAATCTTTTATCCGGCGAGTGTTTACTGCTGAGGAAGCTGCCTATTGTCAAAGAAGAGGACAGCAAGCGGCAGCAAGCTTTGCAGCACGCTTTGCTGCTAAGGAAGCAGTGCTGAAAGCATTGGGAACCGGTCTGCGCGAAGGCTCGCTGCAGGAAATAGCCGTAGACAACGATGGGCTGGGCAAGCCTTTAGTACAGCTTAGCGGTCACTTTGCAATGTTGGCAAAGCAGCTTGGAGTAAAAAATATACAAATCAGCTTAAGCCATAGCAGAGAACTTGCTACGGCGTATGTAATAATGGAGGATGGAAAATGAAATTAGTAAACGTACAGGAAATGAAACAGCTTGATCAACTGGCGACAGCGGAATATGCTGTACCGGGAATCTTATTGATGGATAATGCAGCGCAGGCTGTTGCCGATGCTGTTAATGATAGCTTAGACGAGCTGGATGGCGAGAGTGTAGTTGTTTTTTGCGGTGGCGGCAATAATGGCGGCGATGGCTTCGGTGCTGCCCGTTGGCTGCAAAATTACGGTGCAAGAGTGCGCGTTTTTGTCGTAGGCAAGGCACTTGAGGCTGTGACTGGTGATGCTGCGGCAGAGCTGGCGATGCTGCAAAAAACTGATTCTAAGGTAGAGGCTATTGCCGGCGAGGATGACTGGGTAGTAGCTGAGCTGGCTGCCGCAAAGGCTGATATTTTGGTTGATGCTTTAGCAGGAACCGGCTTTCATGGCGAGCTTGAGGGCGATTTGCTGCGTGCCTGCAGACTGATGAATGACAGCGAAAAATATATTGTAGCAGTTGACGTACCGACAGGTGTTAATGCAGACAATGGTGCTGCTTCTGAAAATGCTGTACGTGCGGATAAAACCGTGACGATGGCTTTGTTAAAAACCGGCCTTTTGCTCTATCCAGGCCGTGAGTATTGCGGTGATATTGAGCTGGCAGATATAGGTATGCCTGCAAAAATGGTAGAGGAATGTGCCAGCAAAAAATATCGTCTGACAGACGATATTGTGCGTGAACTGCTGCCGCTGCGTAAAGCTGATGCGCATAAGGGCGATGCAGGACGTGCTGTTATCTGTGCCGGCAGTCCCGGCTTCACCGGTGCCGCTGCTTTGAGCAGCTATGCCGCAGTAAAGGCTGGTGCAGGCTTGGTAGCGCTTTATACTCCGCTCAGCAGCCGTGATGTGCTTGCAGGCAAGCTTACGGAGGTTATGGTACACGGACTGCTGGAGCGCATGCCCGGTATCCTTGGCGGCGGCGCAACAGGCGATGTAGTTAAAAATGCTAATGCTGCCGATGTACTGGCAATCGGCCCCGGCTTGGGTACAAGCGAAAGTACGCAGCAGGTAGTGCGTGATATCCTGCTGCAGGTGCAGGTACCTGTTGTTATTGATGCGGATGCATTGACAGCATTACAGGGACATACGGAAATTCTGACACAGATGCAGGCAGCAAAGGTGCTGACTCCGCATCCCGGTGAGATGGCACGTCTTATCGGCAAGGAAATCAGTGAAATTAATGCTGACCGTATCAATATTGCCACACAATATGCTCAGGAATGGAATGCTGTGCTGGTGCTCAAGGGAGCACCTACCGTTATTGCCTGCCCGGACGGCACTGTTTATGTAAACAGCACCGGCTCCAGTGCTTTGGCTACAGGTGGCAGCGGTGATGTGCTGACAGGTATCATTGCCGGTCTGGCAGCGCAGGAGATTACTCTGCAGGAGGCTGCTGTGTGTGGTGTGTATCTGCACGGAAAGGCTGCGGATATCAGCGGTATTGATATCGGGCTGGCAGCAGGTGAGCTGGCGCAGTTTTTGCCGGAGGCTCGCTGTGAGGTTTTGAAGGGTAATTAATGCTTTACCGGTAATTTTGTTTACAGACTTCTGTAATTAGTGTTAAAATAAATTGTTGAAGTAAAATCTTCGGTAAGAGTGTGTAAGTTTGCGAGGTGGAACTATTGCGCAAGATTTTCCTTCTGACGCTGCTGGCCTGCTGTATGCTTTTAGGCGCGGTTGCTCAGGCGGCGCAGATAACAGATGTAAAATGGGGTGTCAATAAAGCAGACGTTCTGCGTATTGTTGTTGATGTAACGGATACTGCAGGCTATGCTGTTGATATGGAAGGCGATACGCTGAATCTGACGGTGAATGCTGATAAGGGAGCGCAGGTGCCGCATAGTAAGGCTGTAAAAAGCTCTTTGGCTGATTCCTTGAAAATTGTGGATAAAGGCAGCTATACGGTGGTGCGTGTACCGCTGAAACAGCGCCTGCTGGAAAAAAGCTATAAGGCTTTCGTCTTAAAGAAGGATCCTGCAACAGGCCGTCCCTTCCGTGTAGTGCTTGATGTTACGCCGCGCCAGGCTTCCTACAGCGGTTCCGGTGCTGCAACCACCGTTGTAAGCAACAGACCGGTAGTAAGCAACCGTCCGACAAAAAATAACAGCAGTATCAAGAAAAATACCGTTATAAAAACAAGTACCGCAGCGGATAAGAAAGCGGATAAAAAGAAGAGCAGCAGTAAAAAGAAAAACGATAATAAGAAAAATACTGCTGCTGCCAAAACAGAAACAACAGTAAATAAACCGGTTAATAAATCTGATACTGATAAGCTTGCGGTAATCAAAGGAAACGGCAGGTTCCGCACAAGCGGTGGCCTTGACGGTAAAATTATTACCTTAGATGCAGGTCATGGCGGTAGCGACCCGGGCGCTATCGGCAGTGATGGCACCAAGGAAAAAAACATTACCCTGTCTATTACTAAAATGGTCAAGGAAATACTGGAACAAAAAGGTGCTAAGGTCTATATGACGCGCACTACCGATGTTGATGTATTCGGACCTAATGCCAGTGATGCAGAGGAACTGCAGGCACGTGTAAACGTAGGCGAAAAATATAATTCTGATATGTTCGTCAGCCTGCATATTAATTCTTCGGTCAATAAAAATGTTGGTGGTTTTTCTACATACTACTATCCGAAAACCGATAATGATCTGCGCTTAGCCCAAAATATCCAAAATAAGCTGGCTGCTAATTTTGGTGTAGATGATTTGGGTGTACGTCAGGCAAACTTTTATGTTATCAAGCGTATCAGTATGCCGGCAGTTTTGGTAGAAATGTGCTTCATCAGCAATGAAAAGGAGCTGACCTTGATGAAGGGACAATGGTTCCAAAAGAAGACAGCGCGCCTGATTGCTGAAGGCATTGAAAAATATTTTGCATAATACGGAGGCGGCAAGAATGAGAAAGCTAATTTTATTGATGCTGCTTTTGTGTGCAGTAATAGCAAGCGGTTGCAGTGAAAATGTTCCGCCGAAAGAGGATGCCAAGAATGCAGCAACTGCTGTAGTGCAGGAAAAAAAGGATATCAGCTTTATTGTTTATCGTGCAGCTTCTGATGGCAGCGAAAAGCTGTTACCGGAAAAAATTACGATGAAGGATAACGGCAAAAGTTTGCCGGAAAATGCTTTAATTGCTTTGGTGACTACAAAGCCGCAGGATGCGAAGATGGATGATGTTGTACCTATCGGCACTAAGGTTCGCAGTCTGAAAATTGAGCAGGACGGCACTGCCTATGCTGATTTTACGCGCGAGCTGGCAAAGAAGGGACAAGGATCCTATGGTGAGATGATGCTTTGCTACGCTATTACCAATACCTTGACAGAGTTTTCGGAAATTAAGCGGGTACAAATTCTGATAGAAGGTAAAAAGGCTATTACCTTGAGTGGTCATATGGATATTGAGGATCCGCTGACGCGTAATACAACTTTATTGTAAAAAACAAAGAAGCGGTACTGGTAAGTCTGGTGCCGCTTTTTCAAATTATTGATTACTATGGCAAGTGTTTTTGCCAAATGTGAGGAGAGTTGGTTATGGAAATTTATTTGCAGGACAGCGCTGCAACCGAAGCCTTGGGATGGCTTTTGGGCAAGCATGCAGCAAGCGGTGACGTTTTCTGCCTGAGCGGTGACCTGGGCGCCGGCAAAACACTGCTCAGCCGTGGTGTTGCTGTGGCCTTGGGTGCTGAGGCTGAGGATGTCAACAGTCCGACCTTTGCCATCATGAATGTTTATCAGGGGCGTGAGCTGGAAATAAGACATTTTGATTTATATCGCCTCAACCGTCCGGAGGAGCTGGAGGACATCGGCTTTGAGGAATATGCCGGAGGCGATGGAGTAACATTGATTGAATGGGCTGAGCTGTTCAAGGAGGAGCTGCCGGAGGAATATCTGCAGATTACTTTGCTGCATGATGGTGAAGGCCGTCGTGCTGTGCTGCAGGCTCAGGGTGAAAGATATGAAAAACTGCTGCGGGAGGTAGAAGAAGATGCTGACTTTGGCAATTGATACGGCCACCAAGGTGTGCACGATTGCATTATGCCGTGATAAGGAAATTTTAGCTGAATATACGATAAATATGGGGATGACACACAGCGAAGGCTTGCTGCCGCAATTAGACCAGCTGCTGCAGCGTACCGGTGTACAAAAGCAGGATATTGAGCTTTTGGCTGTCAGCATGGGACCTGGTTCCTTTACCGGCCTGCGTATCGGTTTGGCAACGGCAGAGGCTATGGCCTACAGCTGGCAGTGCTGTCTGCACGGAGTTGATACTTTAAAGGCTATGGCTTATAATATTCAGCTTGAAGGCAGGGTGCTGTCACCGGTGCTGGATGCGCAAAAGGGCAATTTTTATCAGGCCTTATATGAATGGCGCAACGGTGAGCTTGTAGAGCTTGCACCTGTTGAGGTTGTCAGTGCGGAAAAAGCATTAGAAAGAATTGCGTTGCAGGGAACCCCTGCGTTGCTTTTGGGAGAGTGCACCAAGCTTGCGAAAAACGGTCTGACTGATTTTATCAGCGTGGCACCCGAAGCATTGCGTATGCCTAAAGGCAGCTCTGTTGCTTTGGCTGCCTTGGCAGAATTTGATGCAGAAAACGATAAGAAAATTTTTGGCCTGGAGCCATACTATATCAGAAGATCGGAGGCTGAGGAATTGTGGGAGAAGAAGCACAAGCAACAATAAGCTTCAGAGCAATGACGGAAGCAGATATTCCGGCTTTAGTTGCCATAGAGGCACAATCCTTTTATGATGCCTGGAATGAAAATATGCTGCGTAATGAAATAGCGAATGAGCTGACTACCTATCTGGTGATGGAATATGCCGGCAAGCTGGTCGGTTATGCAGGCTTCTGGCTGGTGGCAGGCGAAGCGCAGATTACCCGTGTGGCTGTTGCCGATGAAGAACGCTGCCAGGGCTATGGTACGCGCCTGACGGCAGCCTTGGTGAATAAGGCTTGGGAGCTTGGCGCTACGGCTATGACGCTGGAGGTGCGCGAGGGAAATATTGCCGCGCAGAAGGTTTATCTGACCTGTGGCTTTGCCAGCGAAGGCATTCGTCCGAATTATTACGAAGACAATCATGAAAATGCAGTTATAATGTGGCTGTATAAAGAAGGAGCAGGCCATGAATAAAGAGCAGAAGGATGTATATATTTTAGGTATTGAAAGCAGCTGTGATGAAACTGCGGCTGCCGTAGTAAAGAACGGGCGTGAGGTACTGAGCAACATTATCTCCTCCCAAATCGTTATTCACCGCAAATTCGGCGGCGTTGTGCCGGAAATTGCTTCGCGTAAGCATATCGAGAATATTATGCCTGTTATTGACGAGGCTTTATCTCAGGCAGGCGTCGGCATGGAGCAGATAGATGCTGTTGCAGTTACCTACGGACCTGGTCTGGTCGGAGCGCTGCTGGTCGGCCTTTCGGCCGCTAAGGCTCTGGCCTGGGCAACGGATAAACCGTTGATAGGTGTCAACCATCTTGAAGGCCACGTATTTGCCAACTTTTTGGCAGATAGTGAGTTGAAGCCGCCGTTCATGGCGCTGGTTGTCAGCGGCGGACATACGGCGCTGCTAAAGGTTACCGGCTATAACAGCTTTGAGCTTTTGGGACAGACTCGTGATGATGCGGCAGGCGAAGCCTTCGATAAGATTGCCCGCGTTATGGGGCTGCCTTATCCCGGCGGTCCGGAAATCGAGCGTTTGGCATTGGGCGGCAATGACCATGCTATTGATTTTCCGGTAGCACGTCTGGATAAGCCTTATGAATTCAGCTTCAGCGGTCTGAAATCTGCCGTAATCAATTATCTGCACAATCAGCAGCAGGCAGGACGTGAGGTGAACCGCAGCGATGTTGCGGCATCCTTCCAGAGAGCTGTTGTTGATGCATTGGTTAAGGAAGCGGTGCATGCAATGCAGCATACGGGCTACAATAAAATTGTGCTGGCCGGCGGCGTTTCTGCCAATAAAACTTTGCAAAACACACTGGCAAAGGCTATGGAGGAGATTGGTGCCCAGCTGGTGCATCCGACACCGATTTTGTGTACCGATAATGCTGTAATGATTGCCTGCCGCGGTTATTTTATGTATCAGGCCGGCAGCTTCAGTCCATTGGACTTGAACGCTAATCCATCATTGAAATTAGGCTAAACAAGTGTCTTTTATAGTGCATAAGCCTGTGGATATTGTGGATAAACGGGCAATATCCACATATAAACGCATTACTGTTGTGGAAAAGCCTGTGGATATAGTGGATAAAATAGTGGATTAATCAGATAAAGCTGTGGAAAGGACAACAGCAGGAAGAAGAGGGGAAACATGCTGAGCAATTTAACAGCAGAACAAAGAAACAGTTTACAAGCTATGCCACAGGTACTCGGTCTGGCTGCAGATATAGCACATGCTGCTGTGACGATTTATCTGCCGGGAGAGAATAAAATGTTTTTTAATGTTTATAAGCAGGAGCAGCCGATGACACAGGTCGGAAATGTGCGCCCGGATATGACGGGCAGGCGTGTACGTGCGGTTGAAGAACCTCTCGTTGCGCGTGTGCTGCAAAAAAACGTGCCTGTTAACGGCAAGCGTGAATGGGCTTTGGGCATGTTCAACAGTCTGAAGGTTTTTCCGCTGCGTGACAGCCGCGGACATTGCTACGGTGCCGTCAGCTTTGAAAGTGCTGCTCCCGATGATATTATTATTGCTCAGTCGCTGGAGCTTTTGTGTAATCTGCGCCAGGATGTGAGCAATAACAGCAACTATCGGCGACTGCTGCCTTCTGACGGCATTATGGTAGTAGATGCCAACAGAGTTATTGTTGCTGCCAACAACCGTGCGCGTCATATGTTTGATGTTATGGATATTTCTCATCTTGTCGGCTGTCGTACTAATGATGTTGCTATCAACTGGCCGTTGGTCGGTATGGTTATGGAAACAGGCACGGCGGAAAGCAAGGAATTTACGATGCATGGCATTTTGCTTTCCATACGTATTCTGCCGGCCATTCCCAGGCCTAAGGCCGGTTGTGCTATTGTCATTTTGCAGGATATCACCGAGCTGCGTAAAAAAGACGAGGAACTGCTGATAAAATCTGTGGTAATTAAAGAGATTCATCACCGTGTAAAGAACAATCTGCAGACTATCGCTAGTCTGTTGCGCCTGCAGGAGCGTCGCGCGCAGTGTGAAGAAACCAAAATAGTTTTGCGTGACTGTGTTAACAGGGTCAACAGTATCGCTATTGTGCATGAGTATCTTTCGCAGCAGGATACCGGTCTGATAGATGTCGGTAAGGTGGCCAAGGGAATTTATCAGGCAATTATCAGCAGTATGCTGCATCCGGAATTTATCCTGCATGCCGATTTCAAAGCAGATCCTGTACAGCTGCCGTCTGATAAGGCAACAAGCATCGCTTTGATTCTCAACGAATTATTGCAGAATACTATAGAACATGCTTACGAAGGACGCATGAGTGGCAGCCTTAAGGTGCGCTTTGCGGAAGAAAGCAAGCGTTATGTTTTATCGATTGCCGATGACGGTGTAGGTCTTCCGGAAGGATTTTCTTTAAACAGTAGCCGTCAAAGCTTAGGATTGAAAATTATCAAGACTATGGCGGAAGCAGACCTGCAGGGAAGCTTTAGCTTGACGAATCGTGATGATGGCGGGACACTTGCTTTAGTAACAATTCCAAAGGGGGGGACTGGAAGATGTTAAATAAACTGAGAATATTATTGGCAGATGACGAAGCTATTTTGCGTCTTGATTTACGCGAAATGCTGGCAGATGCCGGTCATGACATAGTAGGCGAAGCAGCCAACGGACAGGAGGCAGTAAAGCTTGCTGCGGAATTGAAGCCTGATTTTATTATCATGGATGTTAAAATGCCGATTATGGACGGTATTACCGCAGCAAAAATTATTGCTGCCGATAATATTGCGCCGGTATTGCTGCTTACAGCTTACAGTCAGCAGGATATTGTTGAGCAGGCATCGGATGCAGGCGTTATTGCTTATCTGGTTAAGCCTGTACGTGAGGAACAGCTTTTCCCGGCGATGGAGATTGCGGCCAAACGCTTTCAGGAAATGCATAAGCTTAATCTGGAGCTTGATAAGCTGAAGGAAAGCCTGGAGAACCGTAAGCTGCTGGATCGTGCCAAGGGTATCCTCATGGCAGCGCACGGAATGACGGAGCAGGAAACATACCGTAAGATGCAGCAGTTCAGTATGGCAAAACGCATAAGCTTAAAGGAGCTGGCGGAAAGCATTATTGCAGCTGCGGCCAAAAGACAACAATAAGCTGAAAGGGCAGTGTAAACTGCTCTTTTTTTGTGCTCAAGCAAAAATTTTGGCCTGCGAAGCAAAAAAATAGAGTGCTGAAGCCGATTTTTGAGGACGTGAAACAGAAATTGCGACAAATTTGTAAAAAACAGCGAAAAAGTACTTGCATTTTTTCCTAATATGGATATAATAAGAATTGTGGTTAGCACTCAGAGTAAATGAGTGCTAATAACCAAGAAGCAAATTACTCTCACGTAAGTAAGAATACTCGAAAGGGGTTATAAAAATGTTAAAACCATTAGCTGATCACGTAATTGTAGAGGTTGTAGAAGTAGAAGAAAAAACTGCCAGCGGCATTT
>OLRN01000515.1_pt1 | contig 29837 bp, 24 predicted proteins | sample 1673001 | NCBI WGS metagenome assembly OLRN01 (sample SAMEA3136745, study PRJEB25190) | human gut metagenome | biome: human gut; feature: human-associated habitat; material: faeces | place: Austria | collected 2013 | reverse complement strand
AAAAAAGTAGACACCCACACTTTTGTGAGTGTCTACTTTCAGTTTACAGGTGCACATCGGTGTTCCGATGCGGCGGTCTTTTTCTGCGTTCAAAAGGAATTTACGCCTTGCCCTCGCGCATGGCCTTGGCTTCCTCGGGGGTGCAGTTCAGCACCACGGGGGTGGAGCGGTAGCCGATGCCCATGCGGTCGATGCCCATGTCGATGAGCTTCAGGAAGTGCTCGCGGGTGCGGATGCAGCCGGAGCCCTTGATCTTGCAGCGGCCCTGGGCGGTGTCCATCATGGCCTGGATGACCTCGTAGGTGGCGCCCTCGCTCTTGCCGCCGGTGAAGAAGCCGGTGCTGGTCTTCACAAAGTCAGCGCCCGCGGCGATGGCGGTCTCGGTGGCCTTCTTCACCTCGTCCAGGGTCAGGGCGTCGGTCTCGAAGATGACCTTCACTTCGGTGCCGTACTTGTGGCAGGTGTCGCACACGGCCTTGATGTCGGCCTCCACCTCGGCCCACATGCCGCTGCGGATCCAGCCGTAGTTGGCAACGATGTCCAGCTCAAAAATTTTGCCGGTCTTGCAGTACTCTTCCGCCTGCATCACCTTGGAAGCGGTGGTGGACAGGCCGAAGGGGAAGTCGCACACCACGCAGATCTTGGTGTCGGTGCCTTCGCACAGCTCGATGGCGATGGGCAGGGAGGCGGGATTGATGCACACGGTGCGGCAGCCGAAGTCGATGCCCTCCTGGATGTACTTGCGGATGTCATCCTGGGTGAATTCCGGCTTCAGAACGGACTGGTCAATGTAGGCGGCCAGCTCGGCCACGGTCATGTCGGCAGCTTTTTTTGCAGGTTTCATAGCACGTTCATGCGCGGTGGAAATTTGCCGCAAAACGGGCGTGGCCGCGCATCTCCTTTCATTGGTTCCAGCATACCACAGCGGAACTACAAAACCAATTGAAATATGTAGTTTTGCTACAAAAACCCTTGCGGCCTGCCCGCCCCCGGGGTATAATGGGGGTATGAATCAAAAAGATCAACTATTAAAAGTCAACCCCAAAAATGAATGGTGGTGGTGAAAAAGAGATGGCTCAAGAAAGGTATAGCAAAGCTGAGGTCTTGTCAGACCCCTGCTGGCTATTCAAGTAGCTGCACTTAAGCCGCTGAGCAATATGGCTGCCTGGATTTCTCCATGGCAAATATCAGACGAACCAACTTTTTGGCAGCGTGAGAGATGGCAATATTGTAGTGTTTTCCCTCCGCTCGCTTCTTGGCGAGATAATCAGCAAAGGTCGGGTCCCAGTGGCAGACATACTTGGTTGCGTTGTAAAGTGCGTAGCGTAAGTATCGGGAGCCACGCTTTTCCATGTGAGGGTAGCAATTCTTGAGCTGTCCGGACTGGTAAGTGGAGGGGGACATCCCGGCATAAGCCAACAGTTTGTCCGGGGAGTCAAACCGGGTGAAGTCGCCGACCTCAGCCAGGATCATGGCGGCCATGCGGAACCCCAGCCCTGGGATGGTGGTTATAGGAGAATGAAGTTCATCCATAATGGATTGAATCTGCTCTTCAATTTCAGCGATTTCGTTGTCCAATTCTCGGATGAGCCGGATGGTGTGCTGCAATTCCAGGGACTTGGCAGGCAGCGGGGAAGCAATAGAGTTTCTGGCAACCTCTCGGATTTCAAGGGCCATATCTCGTTTGTAGCGGCCTTTAGAGGCGGTTTCGAGCAGTGCTTTCAGCCTCGTTAAATGGGCTGCGGCAACCTGTTTGGCCCCAGGGAACTCTTCCAGCAGAGCGTAGACAGAGGCAATATGCAGAGAAGGAACGAGTTTTTCCAATTCCGGAAACAGAATGCAGACCAGCCGTGCAATAGAGCTTTTCAGTTTGGCGCGTTCCTTCACCTTGTCAAAACGGTATCTGGTCAGTGACTTTAATTCCTCGTTGTGGTATGCTGTATCTGTGTAGGGTTTGAGGCCCGCATCGGATAACAGCATAGAAGCAATCGTTCGTGCATCCACCCGGTCGGTCCTGGTCTTTCGTAGACTGAGGCTCTTTCGGTAAAGATTTGCGCGCAAGGGGTTCAAGACATAGGTGGCCAGACCGTTGTCAAGGAGAAACCCGAGCAGATTGTAGCTGTAATGTCCGGTAGCCTCAAGCCCTACTTTTATTTTGTCTTGTGAATTGCTGCATTTCCAGATTTGTTGAAGCAGGCTGTGAAAACCGTCCATGGTGTTCGGGATAGTGAACACATCCGACAGGACTTCCCCTTCGGAGCTGAAAATGAAACAATCGTGCTTATCTTTCGAAACATCGATGCCAACAGAAATCATCATAACAGATACCTCCAACGATAAATATGTGATGCTGTATCCACAGTGCACCTTACTTTTGTAGCCTTGTTCCACATAAACCGTCTGGCGGTATTTAACTGATCAACAAAATTGTAAGGGGCTGTGGTTGGAACCTTTCTGGAACCATCTCGTGGTAGGAGGATGCAACCAATCCACAGCATCCCTTACAGTGTAGCACATAGCCCTTGGAGAGAGGCTTTAATAACTACTACTCTATAATACAAGGAGAATGGCTCATGGGGCAGACCGTTGGCAGGATAAAGAAAAACTACGCCCAGCTGCGCGCCTCCGAGCGCAAGGTGGCGGACTGGGTGCTGCGCGACCCGGCCAAGGTGCCGGAGATGACCATGGCCCAGCTGGCGGCGGCGGCGGGGGTCAGCGAGCCCACGGTGGCCCGCTTTGCCGAGGCGGCGGGCTTTGAGGGGTTCAGCGCCCTGAAGCTGGCGCTGGCGAAGGAGGCGGCCCCGACGGCCCCCCGGCGGCTGCTGGACGTGCACGTGCAGCCGGGCGACAAGCTGAGCACCGTGCCGGACAAGATGATCTCCATGGCCCTCACCGCCCTGGAGGACACCCGCCGCATGCTGGACTCCCGCAGCTACGAAAAGGCGGTGCGGGCGCTGGCCTCCGCCCGCCTCATCGACATCTACGGCGTGGGCAACTCCGCCGCCGTGGCCCAGGACATGGTGATAAAGCTGCTGCGCATCGGCCTGACCTGCCGTGCCTACCCGGACAGCCACCTCCAGCAGATCTGCGCCTCGGCCCTGGGCCCGGGGGACGTGGCGGTGGGCATCTCCCACTCCGGCGCCACCCGGGACACGGTGGACGCCCTGGCCATGGCCCGCGCCGGGGGCGCGGTGACCATCGCCATCACCAATTTCAAGGGCGCGGAGATTTTGCGCCACGCGGACATCGCCCTGCTCACCGGCGACGTGGAGACCGCCTTTTACACCGAGACCATGTTCTCACGCATCTCCCAGCTGGCCATTGTGGACAGCCTCTATATGGGCGTGATGCTGCAGGACTTCGAGCGCTTCTCCGGCGCTTTGGAGGGGGTCAACCGCATGGTCAGCCGCAAAGTTTACCGGGAGGAGGAAAACCAGTGACCGGCCTTGCACAGGACGCCCGGGACTTCAACACCCTGGCGGAGTTTCTGGCCCGGCGGGATGCGCCCCAACTGGACGCCGCCGCCCTGCAAAACGCCCTCGGCGCGCCCCGGGCGGACATGGTGCTGCTGTTCGACGGCAGCCTGCCGGAGGGCTGCCGTCTGGCGGGTCAGCTGTGGCAGGCCGGGCTTGCCCGGAAGGTGATGACCATCGGCGGGGTGGGCCACACCACCGCCGCCTTTCTGGAGCGGTTCGAGAGCGCCCTGCCCGCCGGCCACAGCGCCACGGAAGGGGAGTGCATGAAGGAGTACCTGCAAAGCGCCTTCGGCATCCCGGAAGAGGACCTGCTGGTGGAGAGCGCCTCTGCCAACTGCGGCGAAAACGTGCGCTTTGCCCTGCGCATTTTGCAGGAACAGAACGCCCTGCCCGCCAGCGCCATCGTGCTCCACGATTCCACCATGCAGCGGCGCATCGGCGCCACCCTGGACCGCTGGTGGCCCGAAAACACCACCCGTTTCGTCCACTTTGCCGCCTATCGGGCGCGGCTGGAAGCGGGGGAGAGGGGCCTTGCCTTTGCGCCCAACCGCATCTGGGGCCTCTGGCAGCCGGAGCACTACATGAGCCTTCTGCTCAGCGAGATTCCCCGCCTGCGGGACGACGCCCAGGGCTACGGCCCCAAGGGGCGTGGCTTCATCGCCCATGTGGACCTCCCCGAAGAGGTCGGGGCCGCCTGGCAGCGGCTGGCGGAGCGCTACGCCCATCTGCTGCGACCCCGGCCCACCGCATGAAACAACACCCTGTTGACAGAACTGCCGGCAGGGTGTATACTTTGTTCGATACATCAAGAAAATTTGATTTGAGGTGAGCGGCATGGAGGACTTTCGGCAGGAGGCGGCGGTGTTCCGCGCTTTGTGCGACGAAAAGCGCCTTGCCATTCTGGCCCGGCTGCGCAGCGGCGAAAAGTGCGCCTGCGTGCTGCAGGACCAGGACCTGGGGCTGACCCAGTCCGGCCTTTCCTATCACATGAAGATATTGTGCGAATCCGGCCTTGTGGAGAGCCGCCAGGAGGGCAAATGGACCCATTACCGCCTGAGCGAAAGCGGGCGGCGGCGGGCGCTGGCCCTGCTGGAAGAGCTCACCGCCCCGGGCACCGAAGCGGGGCAAAGCTGCTGCGGCAGATGAACGCCATCATGCGGATGGCGTTTTTCTCAGGATAAAACATCAAAACTTTTTGATATAAGAAAGAGAGCGATGCGAATGTCGGTTTGGCAATGGATGCAAAACGAGCTGCTTGGGATGCACTGGCTGAACGAGGCCATCGGCGCGGGGCTGCGGGCCCTTGGGGTGGACACGGCGGGCCGCCTGGGGGCCAGCGTGCAGTTTTTCCTTTATGACACGGTCAAGATCACGGTGCTGCTCTGCGTGCTGATTTTCGGCATTTCCTACATCCAGAGCTATTTCCCGCCGGAGCGCTCCAAGCGCATTCTGGGGCGGTTCCGGGGGCTGTGGGCCAACGTGGCTTCGGCGCTGCTGGGCACGGTCACGCCCTTCTGCTCCTGCTCCTCCATCCCGCTGTTCATGGGCTTCACCGGGGCAGGGCTGCCGGTGGGTGTGACCTTCTCCTTCCTCATCTCGTCGCCCATGGTGGACCTGGGCAGCCTTGTGCTGCTCACCAGCATCTTCGGCGCGCGGGTGGCGGTGGTCTATGTGGTGCTGGGGCTGGTGGTGGCCGTGGCAGGGGGCGTGCTCATTCAAAAGCTGGGCATGGAAAAGTATGTGGAGCCCTTCATCCTGTCGGCGGGAGGCGTGGACGTCTCGCTGCCGGAGCTGACCCTGCGGGACCGCCTCACCTACGCCCGCGCCCAGATGACCGGCACATTGAAAAAGGTGTTCCCCTACATCCTTGTGGGGGTGGGCGTGGGGGCCGTCATCCACAACTGGATCCCCGCCGGCTGGGTGGAGACGCTGCTGGGCGGCAGCAACCCCTTCGGCGTGCTGCTGGCGGTGGTGGTGGGCGTGCCCATGTATGCCGACATCTTCGGCACCATCCCGGTGGCGGAGGCGCTGCTGGCCAAGGGCGCCCAGCTGGGTACGGTGCTGGCCTTCATGATGGCGGTCACCACCCTGTCGCTGCCCTCCCTCATCATGCTGCGCAAGGCGGTGCGCCCGCAGCTGCTGGCGCTGTTCGTGGGGGTGTGCGTGGCAGGCATCGTGGCGGTGGGCTATCTGTTCAACGTCTTGCAAGTATTCTTTATCTGACACAAGGAGGAAAAAACGATGGGTCTGTTTGGAAAGAAAAAGGAAGAAAAGACCACCTACGGCTGCGCGGGCGGCTGCAATGCCCCCGCTGTGGACACCAGCCGCGGCATCTTTGTGCTGGGCGGCGGCTGCGCCAAGTGCAATGAGCTGGAAGCCGCGGTGCGCGCCGCCCTGGCGGAGCTGGGCCGGCAGGAGGAAGTGGGCCATGTGACCGACTTCGTGCAGATCGCGGCCCTGGGCGCGATGGCCACGCCGGCGCTTCTGGTGGACGGCAAAGTGCTGGCCAGCGGCCGGGTGCTGAAAAAGGACGAGGTGAAGGCGCTTTTGCAGCAGGCGTGAGCGCAAAAAAGCCGGCGCGTTCGGCCCGCATGGAGCGGGGGAACGCGCCGGCTTTTTCAGTTGCGGGGCCGCGCCGTCACAGCGCGGCGCGAGCCTCGTTCACAAGCTGAACGATCTTGTCCATGGCGTATTTGTCGGCATAGAGGCTCGTCTCGGGGAACTGCTTGTAGTTGGGCAGCATCTCCAGAGTAACATAGTCGTCGTAGCCGATGGAGGCGATGGACTTTGCCACGGCGGGGAAGTCCACATCGCCGGCAAACAGGTCCACGAAGGCTCCGATGCCGGCCTGGTTGAACCGATAGTCGGACATGTGCAGCTTCTTGATGTGCTTGGCCAGGATCTCCACCCACTGCTCGGGGTAGCCGATGTAGATCACGTTGCCCACATCCAGATACATGCCCACATAGTCGGAGCCGATCTCATCCAGGAACCGGGCGGTCTCCACGGGGGAGAGCAGGAAGCGGTTCCAGACGTTCTCGATGCCGATGGCCACCTTGGCGGCCTCAGCCTGGGGGGCAAGCTTTGCCAGAGCCTCCTGGCTGCGGGCATAGGCGATGTCATAGCGGATCTTCTCGGGCTTGGAGGAAAACTCGCACCCCACATAGCCCGGCACTACCAGAATGGTGTCTGCGCCCAGCAGGTGGGCGGCTTCGATCTGCTTTTCCACAATGCCGAAGGCCTTGGCCCGGATGGCCGGGTCGTCGGAAACGAGGTTGTTTTCCCACAGGCTCCACACGCCCACGCTGGGAATTTCCAGCCCCATGTCCTCCGCCATGCGGCGCATGGCCAGGATGTCCCGCTCGGGGGTGTTGGGGTTCAGGTAGCCGCTTTCGCTGAGCACGGGCTCTACGCCGTCGTAGCCGGCGGCCTTGGCGTGCTCAAACATCCAGCGCACATCGGTGGAATCGGTGAAGGAGAACAGGCTGATGCCCTGTTTCATATTCGTCGCTCCCTTTCAAAACTCACAGCTTGACCACTTCGCCACTCTCCAGCGAAGTGCGGATGGCGTGAATGACCTGCAGCACATGGCGCACGTCCTCCGGGGTGATGGAGGTGATGGGGGTGCCCGCGTCGATGTGGCCGATGAAGTCCTCCAATTCGCTCTGATAAGCGTCGTAAGGCTCGATGGCCAGCTTTTCCGGTTCGTCGCCGCCATACAGCCAGGTCTCGCGAATGGCGGAGGCCACGTCCTCCAGGTTCGCGCCCGCGCGCATGCGGTAGCTCACCGATTTCTCATCGCCCACCACGTTCAGCTCCATGGTGAAGGGGAAGCCCTTGGGCATTTCGATGATGCCCTCGGCGGTGGCCTGCACGTCGTTCTCAAAGGTCAGCGAGCTGGCCACATGGTTCCAGCAGCCCACGTCGTTCTTCTGGCCCACCGCGTAGACCTGCTTGACCTTGCCAAACAGATAGCACAGGTAGTCCACGTCGTGCAGGTGCAGGTCGAACAGGCCGCCGCCGCTGTTTTCCGGCTTGCGGTACCACTCGCTCCAGGCGGGGTGCACCGACAGCCGGCTGGCCCGGGCGTACTTCACGGTGCCCAGGTCGCCCGCGTCATACAGCTCTTTGGTCTTGACGTATTCCGGCCAGAAGCGCACGGCCTGGCCCACCGCGAACTGCACACCCGCTTCCTTCACGGCGGCGAGCATGCGGTCCAGAGCTTCCATCGAAAGGGTGACCGGCTTTTCGCAGATAACGTGTTTTTTGTATTTCGCGCCCAAAAGCACATACTGCTCGTGCAGGAAGGTGGGCAAGCAGATGTCCACCACGTCCACCGCCGCCTCGCGCAGCATGGTCTCGCCGTCGGCGTACCAGGGGCAGCCGGCCTCTTCGGCCAGCGCCCGCCCGGCTTTTTCGCCCAGGTCGCACACCGCGGTGACGGTGACGTTGTTCATTGCCTTGTAGGCGGTAAGATGGGTCTTGCCCATGAAACCGGCGCCTACGATCGCTACATTAACCAAGACGGATTCTCCCTTCGGCGCTTATTTCTTCTTGATGTTGTTGATGTTGCTCAGCACCACGGCGGCCACGATGATGGCGCCGTTGATGATGAACTGCACGTTGGAGTCCACGCGCAGGATGTTCATGGCGTTGGAGATAACGCCCATCAGCAGGCAGCCCAGGAAGGCGCCGCCGATGGTGCCCTTGCCGCCGTCGAAGGTGACGCCGCCGATGATGGCAGCCGCCAGAGCGTTGGTCTCATAGTTGGTGCCCGCGTTGGAGGTGATGGAGTCGATACGGGCGATGAACACGATGCTGGCGATGGCGCAGAACAGGCCGGAAATGGCGTACACCGTCATCTTGTAGCGGGTGACGTTGATGCCGGAGAGGAAGGCGTTCTTCTCGTTGCCGCCCAGCGCCACCACGCGGCGGCCAAACTTGGTGTAGGTCATCATGCCGTAGGCCGCCAGAACGGTGATCAGCAGCACCAGCAGCATGGGCGAAAAGACCTCGAACCACTTGGTCTTGAGGCCGTCGAAGGCGCCGCCGAAGTTCATGATGCGTCCGCCGGAAACAGTCAGCGCGATGCCGTAGAACATCTTGCTGGTGCCCAGGGTGATGACCAGGGGGATACATTTGCTCTTGGCGATGATGGCGCCGTTGAGCAGGCCGCACAGGGTGCCGGTGCACAGGCCGGCCACCACGGCCAGCGGCACGGACATGCCGCTGTCGATGATAACATACATCACCACGCCGCTGACCACCATGATGTTGCCGATGGACAGGTCAATGCCGCCGGAGATCAGCAGGATGCTCATGGCCATGGTGAGAATGCCCAGCACGCAGATCTGCTGGAAGATGGCCACGATGTTGCTCAGGGCAATAAATTTCGGGTTGATGACGGAGATGACCGCAACGATCATCACCAGAACGATGGCAAGCAGCACACGCTGGTCCTTCAGCAGCTTTTTTGCCAGAGAGGGCTTGCTGACTTTATCTGCCATTACTCTTCACTCCTAACGCACGTTTGATGATTTCCTGTTCGTTGATGGCGTCGCCGGACAGCTCGCAATCGATGGCACCGTCCCGCACCACCAGCACGCGGTCACTCATACTGATGAGTTCCGGCATGTCGGAACTGATCATCAGAATGCACTTGCCCTTCTGGGTCAGCGCGCACATCTGCTTGTAGAACTCCGCCTTGGCGTTCACGTCAATGCCGCGGGTGGGTTCGTCAAAAATGTAGATGTCCTGCTCGGCATACAGCCACTTGGCCAGAACGACCTTCTGCTGGTTGCCGCCGGACAGATACACCGCCTCGGTCCACACGCTGGGGGTCTTGACCCGCAGCTCTTTGAGCAGCGGCTCGATGAGGGCGGGGAAGCGCTTGATGTTCACAAAGAAACCATTGATCTTCTCCCGCAGGCCCAGGATGGTGGCGTTTTCCAGCACGCTGGCGTGAAGCATCAGGCCCAGCTGCTGGCGGTCTTCGGTGATGAAGGCGATGCCGGCATTGATGCTGTCGTTGGGGTTGTTGATCTTCACTTCTTTGCCGTTGATGAAGATCTGGCCGCCGTAGCGGCTGTCCGCGCCCACCAGCGCGCGGACCATCTCGGTGCGGCCGGAGCCCACCATGCCGGAGAAGCCCACGATCTCGCCGCTGCGCACGGAGAAGCTGATCTTGGGGCTGTCCTTGGTGAGCTGCAGGTCCTTGACCTCCAGCATCACGTCGCCGATGGGGCTCTTTTCCTTGGTGTAGAACATATCCACCGAGCGGCCCACCATGTCCTTGGTGATATCGCTCAGGGAGGTGTCGTGGTTTTCGTTGGTGTAGGTGCGAACGACTGCGCCGTCGCGAATCACGGTGATGCGATCGGCGATCTGCACCACTTCGTTGAGGAAGTGGGAAATGTAGATGATGCCGATGCCCTGTTCCGAAATTTTCTTCGTCAGTTCCAGCACCTTGGCGGCGTCCTCCACGTTGAACATGGACGTGGGTTCGTCCATGATCAGCACACGGGGCTGCACGCTCAGTGCCTTCAAAATCTTCACAAACTGCTGGTCAGACACCGAAAGATGTTCGATCTTGGTGTCCAGCTTCAGCTGAATGCCGAGCTCCTCCATTTTTTTGCGGGCTTCGGCTTCCATCGCCTTGTAGTCCACAAGGCCGGGGCATTTCAGTTTTTCATTGCCCACATAGATGTTCTCGACCACGTCCATACTGGGCACCAGGTCATTTTCCTGATACACGATGTTGATGCCGAGCTTTTTGCTGAGCATGGGGTCCAGTTTGTCGTATTTCGTTCCATCCACTTCGATGGAACCGCTGGTAGGGGTATATGCGCCGGTAAGTACCTTCATCAGGGTGGATTTTCCGGCGCCGTTTTCGCCCACGAGGCAGTGAACCTCGCCGGGGTAGACGTCGAACGTAATGCCCGAAAGCGCCCAAACGCCGGAGAACTCCTTTTTGATGTCCCGCATGGAGATGACCGGCTTGCTGTTCTCGTAATCGATTGTCATGACAGCTCTCACCTTCTCTTTGAAACACACCGCCGGCCGGCACTGCACGGACGGGAATGACCCGGCCCGTGCCGAAGCCGACCGGCGGGCGTTTAACGTTTCACTCTATGCCGAGGCCGTCAGGCTCAGTTGGCCTGCAGGTACTCGTAAGCAGCGGCGTAGTCGTCCCAGGCGATGTAGGCGCTGGTGTCGTCCGCGGAAACGGGGATAACGGGCAGCGCGGTGAACTTCTCGGCGGGATCCTCACCCAGAGCGACCTTGTTGTACAGGTTCAGGAAGGTCTTAACGCCCTGGATGGAAACGGGGGCGGTCATGTTGGCAGCCTCGATGCCGTCCTGCAGCATCTGGTAGCCGTCGGGAGAACCACCGGTGGAGACGATGGGAATGCCCTCTTTGCCGGCGTCCTTCAGAGCGTTGTAGCAGCCCTGAGCCATCATGTCGTTGTTGGCGAAGATGTAGTCGAACTCGGTGCCGGAGTTGATCAGGTCGGTGGTGACGTTGTAGGCCTTGTCGGTCAGCCAGTCGCCGTGCAGAGTGGCGACCACTTCGACCTTATCGCCCAGCTCTTCCAGAGCGCGGTCAACGCCTTCCTGGTACTTCTCGTACACACCAGCGCCCTGCTGGCCGGCGCAGAAGAAGATCTTGGCGCCTTCCTTCTGCTCAGCGATCCACTTGATGGCGGCTTCGCCGATCTTGTCGTACTCGCAGGCAACGGAAGCGATGTAGTCGCCCGGATCCTCGATGTCGTCCATGGCGAAGTTCTCAACGGTCACAGGGATACCGGCCTCGTTGGCCATCTTGACCAGCTGAGCGCCCTGCTCGGTGGAGATGGGGAAGATGGAGATGCCGTCAACACCCTGCTGGATGAGGGACTCCATCGCGGTGACGGACTCTTCCAGGCTGTTCTTGGAGTCCAGCACGATGGTCTCGACGCCGTTCTGCTCGGCGGCGTACTCAAAGGCACGGGCAGAGTACTCGTTCCAGATGTCGGACATGTCGTAGGCGATGTAGCCGAAGGTCAGGTCTTTGGCCTCGGTCTCACCGCTGGTGGCGGTGGAAGCGGGCTCGGACGCGGGGGTGGAGCTGCCGGTGGTGGAGCTGGGAGTCGAGCCGCAGGCGGCCAGGCTCAGAGCCATCACGGCAGACAGCGTGATTGCCAGAAGCTTCTTCATGTTTTTCTTATCCTCCTAAGAAAATATATTTTTCCCGGCGCGGCTGCGCCGAAAAACCAATGTTACAGCTCAAAGCCGTGGGCTTTGAGGTAGGCGGCGGAATCCTGCACGGCGGTGTTGATCTCGGCAAGATCCTTGGGGCCGGCCTGGGTGAACTCGATCTCCACGCTGAAGGGGGAATTGTTGTTCGCGGCCTCCAGTTTGGTGAAGATGGTGGCAAAATCCACATAGCCCTTGCCCAGAGCGGGGAAGTCCCAGGCGTTGCGCGCGCCGGCCTTGTCCTTCAGGTGCAGATAGGCGATGTCTTCCATGCAGGTGTCTACGTCGTCGGCGGCGTCCACGTCGCCGTAGAACACGCAGTTGGCGGTGTCGTAGTTGATCTTTACCCGCTCGCTGCCCACCAGGTCAACGATCTCTTTCATGATGGTGCCGGTGGCGTGCTCGCCGTGGAGCTCCAGCACCAGGGTCAGGCCGTATTCCTCCAGCTTGGGCACGAGGCCGCGGATGTTCTGGGCCAGCAGTTCGTTGCCCGCTTTGGCGTTGTCCGCCAGATGGGCCTCGCCGATGGAAGAAACGATGTAATCACAGCCGAAGAAGTGGGCCAGACGCATGTTCATCACAAAGTCCGGCAGACGGGCGGTGTCCATCAGGTTGCAGTGGCCGCTCATGGAGAAGGAGATGAGGCCCAGCTCTTTCATCTTGTCCTGCACGGCGCAGAGCTTTTCAAAGCTCTGGTCGGGGAACACGTGCTCCGTCCAGCCCTTGGTGGCCGTCAGTTCCACGTAATGAAAGCCCGCCGCGGCAATGCCCTCCAGCGCCTCCTCGATGGAGTAGCCGTGGTAGCAGTTGGAGTTGACCGCGATGATCCGTTTTTCCATTTTTAAAACCGCCTTTCTTTGTGTGCCCGGTGCCGCGCGTCAGCGCAGGAACAGCTGCCGCTGAGTGCCGCCGGTGAAATCGTAATAGGTGTCGATGTAGTACTGGGCCGCGCCGGTGAGTTCGGCGTCCAGCCCCAGCCGGGAATATTCCACCCGCACCCGGCTCACGAACTCGGGGAAACCCATCCCGGCCAGCGCCGTGCGGATGGCCTCCAGGAAAGCGGGGCCCAGGTTGACGCCGGTGCCGCCCACCACCACAAGGGAGGGGTTGAACAGGGCGATGAGGTTGGAAACGCCGTAGGCCAGGTCTTTGCCCAGATCGCAGATCAGTGCCCGGGCGTTTTCGTCGCCCGCGTCGGCCAGAGCGGCAATGTCGCTGAACAGCAGCCGCCGCCCGTTCAGGCCGGATACGTCCACGCCGCGCTGGGCGGCCCGCCGGCCCAGGGCGTTTTCGCCCACCAGGCATTCGAGGCATCCCCGGTTGCCACAGTCGCATTCAGGACCGTCCCGGTCAATGGAGAAATGACCGAACTGGGTGGCCATGGCGCCCGCGCCCCGCAGCATCCGCCCTTCGGCGAACAGGCAGGCACCCACGCCCTTGGACACGTTCACATAAGCGAAATAAGGTTCCCGCACGGGGGTGAAGATCCGCTCCGCATAGGCAAAGCAGGCAGTATCGTTCAAAAAACACACCGGGTAATCGGAAAGGGCGGCGCTCAATCGCTCCACCACCGGGTCGTCGTAGCCCACGCCGATCACGGTGGAGAAGATGCTTTTGCGCTCCTCGTCCACAATGCCGGGGATGATGATGCACACGCCCATCATCCGGGCTTTGCCGGCTGCGGGCAGAAGGGTGCCGAAAAAGGCGCTGCAGATTTGCTCAACACCGTCCGCCTGTTCGTTCAGCGGCACCTGGCCTCGATAGACCATCCGGCTGTCGGCGGAGATGAGCGCGATGTCCAGCCGCGCCCGCCGCCAGCTGACGACGGCCACCACGTTGGCGGCCCCGTCCACCCGAAGGGCGTTGGGGCGGCGGCCCTGCTGGCGCACGTCCGGGTCGCCGGTGCCGCAGTCCACCACATACCGCCCGCGGATCAACTCGTCCACCAGGCTGGAGACAGTGGTCTTGCTCAGGTTCGCCACGTTGGCCAGGCTTGCCCGGGAAATGTTGGCGTTGCGGTCGATCAGGTGATAGATCTGGCGCAGATTCTGCGCGCGGATGATATGCTGTGTGATCACAAAAACACCGCCCTTTCCGCACTGTCCGGCATGCGTCGGAATTTATTTGTCCAGTGACCTTACTAATTCTTGTTCTAATTTTAACATATATCACAGGGGGTCACAAGCCTTTGCCCAAATCTTTGTATGATTGAACACAGAATGTGCATTTATTATTGTTAAAATGACGAAATAAACCTGAAAAAACGCCCCGTCCGGGCTAGAAACTCCGGACGGGGCGCTTTCTTTTACACAGCGCGGGCGGAAATGTGAGGATGGGAAATGTCTGCCCGCTGCCAGCCCAGCAGCTCCACACGGGCGGCAAGGGAACTTTCCCGAAGGGGCACGGGGGCGGCCAGCGCCGTGGTGAGATACTTTTTGCTGTCGTCGGCAAAAACGGTGGCGGCGGGGCCAAAGCCCCGGCGGGTGAGCTCGATGGCGCCCAGCAGGTTTGCCCCGGAGGAGATGCCCACCCCCAGGCCCAGTTCCTTTGCAAGGCGCGCGGCCATGAGCACCGCGTCGTCGTCGTTCACCGGCAGCACCGTGTCGATGAGGCGGCGGTCCACGATGGAGGGGATGAAGTCGTCGCCGATGCCCTCGATCTTGTGGGGGCCGGTGACGGCGCCGCCGCTCAGAAGGGGCGCGGCGTCCGGCTCCAGCGCGGCGATGAAGGCGCCCCGGGGCTTCAGGCGGCGGGCCACGCCCATCAGGGTGCCGCCGGTGCCCACCCCCGCCGCAAAGGCCTTCACGCCGGGCAGCGCGGCCAGCAGTTCCGCGCCGGTGGTGTGAAAGTGGGCCAGCACGTTCTCCTCGTTGTCGAACTGCAGGGGCTGAAATGCGCCCAGTTCCCCGGCGGCCTGCCGCGCCTGGGCCAGCGCCCCCTCGAAGCCGCCGTCGGCGTCGCTCACCAGATGCAGCTGCGCGCCGTACATCTCCAGTAACTGCCGGCGCTCCCGGCTCATGCGCTCGGGCATGAAGATGTGCACCGGGTGCCCGGTGAGCGCCCCCAGGGCGGCGAAGGCGATGCCGGTGTTGCCGCTGGTCACCTCCACGATGGGCTGGCCGGGCACAAGCGCGCCGGTCTCCTCGGCGCGGGCCACGATGCGGGCGGCCACACGGTCCTTGATGCTGCCGGAGAGATTGAAGCTCTCCAGCTTGGCATACACCGCGCCGGGGCGGCCGTCCAGCCGGTAGTCGATGCGGATGAGCGGGGTGTTGCCGGAAAGAGTTTCGTAAGCTTTCATAACAGTTCTCCTTTTGTGTTCGTTGTTTGGCGGCGGGCAAAACAAAAAGGCTGTGTGCCTGCGCACACAGCCTTGCAAAAGGGTCCTGCCAACAAAAGCGCAAAGCCCGGAGGCCTTGCCCTGCTTTTTCGTCGGGGCCGCGGTTGAAGGGGGCAGCAGACAGCACCAGCAGGGCCGTCTGCCCGCCGCGTCTTCAAAGGCCTTTCTGGCCCGACGCGAAAAAGCAGCCGTCCCTCAACAGCGACAACAACAGATATTCTCTTTCACAGAGACAAGATAGACAAGATTCATAAAAATCACCTTGCAGATACCATACCATCGGGCGGTGGATTTGTCAAGAGCGGGTGTTGCTGCAGAAAATTTTATTATGATAAAATTTTTATTGACATCGGCTGTGGGCAGTGCTATATTGGATTTGCATTTTACTGCGATAAAACAATCTGAACAGGAGTGGATCACCATGAAACTGAACGCACTTTTGGCGCGGGGCGCTGCTGCGGCGCTGGCCTGCGCGCTGCTGGCCGGCTGCGGCGGGCAGACGGTTTCTCCGTCCGTCCCAAAAGACCAGACGCCCTCTTCCGCTGTTTCCAGCCAGGAGGCACAGCCCACGCCAGAGCCCGCTGCAGCCCCGGCGGCGCAGGGCGCTTTGGAGCTGACCGAGCGCGAGAGCGCGCTGGGCAGCTATGAGCTCTTCACCATGTTTTCCAACGGCTATGCCTGGGTGTGGGCGAACGGCGAGGCCGGCTATCTGAGCGAGGACGGCCAGTATACTCCGCTGTATTCCATCCCCCGGGAGGACATTTTCAACATCGACGTGGAGCAGATGACCACCGACGGGTTCACGCTGCAGCAAAACGTGGAAAAGCTCAGCGAACTTTACTCCTGCCCCGAAAGCGGCATCGTGCCCTTTTACAAGGACGGCCTGTGGGGCTATTGCGACCTTTCCGGCAATGTGCTGGTGCAGCCGGCCTACATCCACATCTCGCCCATGGGCCAGCTGGGCTGGGGCGCCCGGGAGGGCGACGCGGGCTCCGAGTGGATCTACTACTATGATGTGATCAAGCCCGACGGCTCGGTGATCGTCAGCGGCAAGAACTGCTGGTGCGACCCGCGCAACGGCTACTACTTCGTGGACGAGTCCGGCGACGGCGGCGCGGTGCTTTACAACGCCGACGGCTCGGTGGTGCTGGAAGAAGCGCCCTACAGTTTCGGCAACTGCCCCATGCCGGACTTCACCACCTGGGAAGAGGGCGTGGTCGTGAGCGGCGTGCCCTATGACCGCACCGGCGCGAAACTGAGCACCGACGGCCGCAAGATCGTGGGCCTTTCCGCCGGTTCCCGCCCGGTCTTTCAGGATGAGGGCGGCTTTGGCATCCTGAACAGCAACGGCTCGGTGGCCGTCCCGGACAGCCTGAGCTATATCTTCGACGTGATGGCGGACGGCAGCGTCTATGTGCAGGAAAAGGATACCGGGGCGCTGTGCCATTACGACGGTGAGATGAACGTGCTGGACGACGGCGCCCTTGCCCGGGCAAAAACCGGCGAGCGGTACATTGACGAGGAGCGCATCGTTCCCATCACCCCCGTGGAAATCTGTGACCAGAGCGGCCGGCAGATCGCCCTGATGGAGTCTGAGGTCGAGATGGGCGGGGCTTTCACCGTGAGCTGCGGCGTGCTCAAAGCAGGGGACTGGTTCTATTTCTATCCCACCGACAGCACCGTCCAGACCTACCAATTCACCTCTGCGAAATAACAAAAATGCCCGGCGGGTCAAAAGCCCGCCGGGCGTTTTTATTCACATCAGGGGCGCGATCACCTTCAGCACCGGCCCCAGCAGCCGCAGCCGCCGGGCGTTCTGCCAGATGGTGCCCTTTTCCACCCGGCGGCATTTCGCCTGGGTGGCCTCAAAGTCCGCCTCGATGTCCCCGATGCACGAAACGCCGTACATCCAGGTGGCGCACTCGAAGTGGTGGTAGAGGCTGCGGTAGTCCAGATTGATGGTGCCCACCACCGCCTCCCGCCCGTCGGCCACGAACACCTTGGCGTGCACGAAGCCCGGGTCGTATTCAAAAATTTTCACTCCCGCGTCCAGCAGGGCTGCGTAGTGAGTCTTGGCCAGCGCGTAGGGGCAGGTCTTGTCCGGCACGCCGGGCAGGATGAGCCGCACGTCCACGCCCCGGCGGGCGGCGAATTCCAGCGCGTTCTGAAGCTCGCCGTCCAAAATCAGATAAGGGGACATGATGTGCACATATTTGGTGGCCCGGTTGAGGATGTCCATGTAGACCTGCTCGCCCACCTTGTCCTCGTCCAGCGGGCAGTCGCCGAAGGGCATCACAAAGCCCGACGCGCGCACCGGCGGCACCGGCGCGGCACAGAACTCCCCGAACTTGGGCGGCTGTTCGGTCACGTTCCACATCTGCAAAAACATCAGCGTGAAGCTGCGCGCCGCCTCGCCCTTGAGCATCACGGCGGTGTCCTTCCAGTGACCGTACTTTTCGATGCGGTTGATGTATTCGTCCGCCAGATTCACCCCGCCGTTGAAGGCGGTGTGGCCGTCGATGACCAAAATCTTGCGGTGGTCCCGGTAGTTGTAATGGGTGGACACCAGCGGCACCACCGGCGCGAAAGCCTTGCATTTTATGCCCAGTTTCGCCAGCCGCCGGGGATAGTCATGGGGCAGAGTGGAAAACTCGCAGGTGCCGTCGTACATCACCCGCACGTCCACGCCCGCTTTGGCCTTGCGGGCCAGAATTTCCAGAACGCGGCCCCACATCACGCCCTCGTCGATGATGAAGTACTCCAGAAAAATGAATTTTTCGGCCTGTTCCAGTTCGGCCAGCAGCCGCTCCCACTTTTCCTCGCCCAGGGCGAAATAGGTCACCTCGGTGTTCTGATACACCGGGTGGCAGCCGTTTCCGTCAACGTACCGGGCCAGCGCCGCCGCGCCGGGGTTCTCTTTTTCCAGGGCGGCAAGGGCCTCGGGCTGAGCGGGCAGGGTGCCGCGGGTGAGGTCTATCAGCTCGGCCACCCGGGCCTTTTCCGCCCGGTGCCCCAGATCGCTGCGCACCAGCCAGAACAAAAGCGCCCCTGCGCCGGGCGCGGCCATAATGATGACCAGCCAGGTGATCTTGGCGGTGGCGTCCATGCGGGTGTTGAGCAGATACAGCACCATCACCGCCGAGAACAGCGCCGCGCCGCCGATGAAGTGGGGCAGCAGCCGGGCAAACCAGCGGAAGGCGCTGAGCAAAAGCAGCACTTCCATCACCAGCAGGACCAGGAACAGGCCCAGCCGGCTGAACAGCGCGTGCACAAGGCCCTTGCGGCTTTTTTCCAAAAGCCGCAGTCCGCTCTCTTTCAAATCGTTCGGGGTCATGGTGCGCCCTCCTTTGCAGGCGGTCTTTCTGACCTCACTATATCATATCCGGCGCGGAGGCGGCAACCTCCCGTGCCTCCAGCATCCAGATGCGGGCGGAAAAATCCGGCATGGGGCGCACGCCCTCGGTGTAGCCGGTGCCGCAAAAACGCTGGGGCAGGCGCAGCCCCGCGTGCATCAGAAGGCTGCCCGCGGCGGAAAAGTCCACCGTTTCGCAGGGCAGCTGATACACCTGCCCCGCCAGATGCACCAGCACCCCGTCGGCCTTGGGCTTCACCGGCAGCACATGGCCCAGAAGGGTGCGGAAGGAGTCCAGCTCCACGCTCTGGGGCCGCACGCTCACCTGATAGATGAGCGCTTCGTCCAGCCCCGCCAGCCGCAGAACGGGCATCGGCGCGTTGGGGCGCACAAGGCCGGTCATCTCCAGCACCGCCGCTTCGCGCCGGTCCTCCGACACCACCATCCATGCGCCGCCCCTCTCCGCCTCGGGGGCGGCAAGGCAGTAGAACCGCCCGCGCTGGAACAGGTCCCGGTGGGCCTTGTAAAACTCGATTTGCGCCTTCACGCTCTTCTCCTGGGCGGCGTTCAGGGCGGTCAGGTCCATCTCGTAGCCAAGAAGGCCGAAGGCCGCCACGTCAAAGCGGCTGTCCAGCGGGGTGAAGCGCAGGGTCTGGTGGTTGGGCGCGGCGCTCACATGGCAGCCCATCACCCCCGGCGGATAGCCAAGGCTGGCCCAGGTCTGCATCTTGCACCGCTCCCAGGCGTCGGTGTCGTCGCTGAGCCAGATCTGGGGCATGTAGTAAAGCATGCCCAGATCAAAGCGGTTGCCGCCGCTGGCGCAGCCCTCGAACAGCACGTCCGGGTGGGCGGAGGTCACCGCCTCCAGCACCTGATAGAGCCCCAGCGTCCAGGCGTGGGCAAAGCGGCCCTGTTCGCACAGCGCCGGGCTGAACCGGTCGGTATGGTGGCGGTTCATGTCCCACTTGATGTAGCGGATGGGCGCGCTGTCCAGCAGGGCGTTCAGCTGGTCGATGAGGTAGTCCCGCACCTCGGCGCGGCAGAGGTCCAGCACCAGCTGGTTGCGGCTGCGGCTGGGGGCCACGCCGGGGGCGGCCACCGCCCAGTCCGGGTGCGCCTCATAGAGTGCGCTGTTCTCGTTCACCATCTCCGGCTCCACCCAAAGGCCGAAGGCAAGGCCCTTTTCCGCAAGGTCCCGGGCCAGGCCCTCAAGGCCATGGGGCAGCTTTTTGGGGTTGGGGTCAAAATCGCCCAGACCCTTGGTGTCGTCGGTGCGGCGGCCGAACCAGCCGTCGTCCAGCACGAACAGCTCCGCCCCGAGCCCGGCGGCCTTTGCCGCCAGCGCCCGCAGCTTGCGGGGCGTGAAGTCAAAATAGGTTGCCTCCCAGTTGTTCACCAGCACCGGCCGGGGCGCGTCCTTCCAGCGGGGCGGCAGGATGTGGCGGCGCACAAAGCGGTGCATGTTGTGCCGCAGGCCGTTGCGCCCCCCGGCGCTGAAGGTGAGCGCCGCCTGAGGCGTGACGAAGCTTTCGCCGTCCTCCAATGTCCAGGAAAAGCCCTCCGGCTGGATGCCCGCCATCACCCGGGTGAAGCCGTAGCTGTCCGCCTCCACGCTGGCGGCGTGGCTGCCGGAATAGAGCAGGTTGAAGCCGTAAATTTCCCCCGTGTGCTCGTTTGCGTCAGGGGCGCTGAGGGCGAAGAAGGGGTTGCAGTAGTGGCCGGAGGTGCCGGACGTGCTGCCAAACTGGGTCAGCCCCCGCCGCACCGGGGCGGTGCAGGGCTCGAACTCCCGGGCCCAGGCCCCGGTGAGGGTGGTGAGCGCAAGGTCCTGCCGGGGCAGGTCCAGCTGATAGCTCATGGCCCGGCGCAGGGTCCCCGGCCCGCCGGTGCGGTTGGTCAGCCGCGTCTGGCGCACGATGACGTCGCAGTCATCGAGGGGAATGTAGAAAAGTTCCGCCGCCATGCCCTCACCGCTCTCAAAGCGCAGCACAAGGCACTGCCCCGCATCACGGGCGGCGGGCAGGCCGGGGACCTCGGGCGGCGCGGGCAGCACCTCGCCGCCCGAAAAGCGCAGGTCGCACACCGGGCTGCCGTTTGCCAGCGTCAGAGCCAGCGCGCCCCGGCGGAAGTCGCCCTTCTCGGTGGGGGAGACTTCCAGCCCCAGGTGCAGCAGCGAGAGCGCCGGGTCAAAGGCCTTGTCGTAGATGACGTCGGTACCGTAGGCCACCGCCAGCGGCTGGCGCAGCGCTTCGGCGGAGGGCTCGATTTTGCGGCCGTAGTGCAGCTGCTCGGCCAGCGGGCCCCGGGGCGCGATGTACATGCCGGTGTCTTCGGTCTCTATGCAGAAGACCCCGCTTTTCTCAAAAATCATCCCTTGCTCCCTTCTCTCTGGCGCAGCGCCTCGCTGATGCGTGCGGTCTCGGCCTCGGTGAGGCGGTATTTCTTCATGAAGTAAAGGATGGAGAACACAAGGCCCAGCACCGGCAGCCCCACCATCAGCAGGCGCAGGCCCAGCAGGGTGCTCTCCGACTGCACGGCGGCGGTGTCGTCCAGGCCGATGAGGTCGATGCCGATGCCGGCGATGAGCACGCTCACCGCACTGGCCAGCTTCACCACAAAGGTCTGCATGCTGAACACCACGCTCTCGTTACGGCTGCCGGTCTTGTACTCGCCGTAGTCCACCGTGTCCGCCAGAAAGACGGTGGTGAGCACGGTGGCAAGACCAAAGCCGATGTAGATGACAAAGGCGGTGGCGGCCAGCGGAGCCACGGCCCGCACCCCCGCCATGCTCAAAGCGAAGAGGGCCAGATAGCCGGCGATGGTCACGCCCAGCGCCCCGGCCAAAATCTGCTTGCCGCCCCAGCGCCGCCGCAGCAAAGGCAGGCTGACCATGCTCAGGACCTGGCCCACGCCTCCCACGGTGCCGAACAGGCTGAACAAATCGCTGTTGCCGATGTCGTATTTGAAGAAGTAGACCGCCAGCTGGGTGGTGAGGTAGAGGGAGGCGTTGAACACCACGATGCCCACGACCACCACTATGGCCTGGTCGTTGTGGATGAGGGCGGAGAACATCTCCCTCACGGTGGCGGTCTTCTGGCGCTCGGCGGGCTTTTCCCGCACCAGCGCCACGCACACCAGCTCGGCCACAACGAACACCACGGCCACGGCGGCGGCAAAGATGGCAAAGCCCTCCCGCTCGCCGGAGCCCAGCCGCACCACCAGCAGCATGGTGAGGACGGTGGGCACCGCGTAGCCCACGGCGGCGCAGGTGCGCCCGATGACCGACAGGTTCTCCCGCTCCTTGCCGGAGGAGGTGATGGCGGGGATCATGCTCCAGAAGGGGATGTCCATCAGGGTGTAGGTCACGCCCCACAGCACATAGGCCACAGAGGCATACACCAGCATGGCGGTGCCGGTGACCGAGGCGGGCATGGCGAACATGCCGTAAAGGATGAGGGCGTTGGTCAGCGTGCCGGTGACGATCCAGGGGCGGAACTTGCCGAAGGGGGTGTTGGTCTTTTCCACCACCACGCCCATCAGCGGGTCGTTGAAGGCGTCGAACACCCGGGCGGCCATCATCATCACGCCGGTGAAGGTGCCGCTGATGCCCAAGATGTCGTTGTAATAATAGAGAATGAAGCCGGAGACCAGGGCGTAGACCATGTCCTTGCCCACCGCGCCGACGCCATAGCCCAGCGCCTGTTTTGCCGTTCCTTTCATTTCTGTTCCTCCTCCTGTTTCGTCACGCGGAAGGTGAGGGTCACAGGCTCTGCGCCTTCCATTTCAACGGTCAGTCTGCCTTCGCCGGCCTCGCCCTTGGTGCGCAGATAGCACCCGGCCATGCCGCCGCAAAGGGGCACCGCCGCCGGGCCCACCAGCTCCACCGCGCCCTCGGCCCGCAGGCTCAGGCTGCGGCTGCAGTAAGTGCGCACCGCGCCGAACTCGTCCACCGCCCGGATGCGCACAGTGGCCATGTCCCAGCAGGGGCCGTCGGCAAGCGTGTCGGTGTCCGCCTTCACTTCCAGCGCCAGCGTTTCGCCGGGGCAGCGCACCGCGCTTGCCACCACTCTGCCGTCCTTCACGGCGTCGAAGCGCCAGCGCACCACCTGGCCGCCCCAGCCGGCCACATAATTGTTATAAAGGCGGACGCCCTCTTCCCGGGTGAAGCCCTTGAACACCATCAGGTACGCCGCTTTGGCCAGCACAGAAAGGGGCAGGTCAGAGCCGCAGCTGGCCACTGCCAGCAGCACGTCCCGCACCAGGTTGGCGGTGCGGCGGCTCATGCCCTCCTGGCTCTGCAAAAGGGCGCTCACCGTGTCGTCGATGAGCACCGGCGGGTGGGCGAGGCCATCGTACTCCGCCGCGGGAGAAAAGCTGCCCGCCGGCAGGTCGTTGCGGTACACGTCCACCCGGTCGGCGTTGGTGAACACCGCCACCGTGCCCACTGCCCCGGCGGGGTGCTCGCCGATGTCCATGCTGCTGCTCACTTCCAGCACCGGAGTACGCTCCTGCTGGCTGGCGTAGAGAGCCGCGGCGAGTTTGGGGTTGCGGAACATGTCCATCACCCCGTGGTAGCAGATGCGGTCGCCGCTGCCGAAGTCCCGGTGGGTGTTGTAGTCGAACATGCACCAGCCGAAGGTGCCGGCGATGCCTTCGCTCTTGGCGGCGTCGCTCACCACTCGGGCGTGGCGCAAAGCGTGCTCCAGCCGCTTGCCCTCCCAGTCGCAGGCCTTGGTGGGGAACATGTGGCCGTTGTACTCGCTGATGAGATAGCCTTTGTCCTTTGCCTTGGTGATGGCATCGCGGGGCGCGCAGCCTTTGTTGGGCCCGTGGTGGGAGAAATCGTTGTAGGTGTAAACATCCTCGAACAGATGGCTGTGGGCGAAATTGCGCACTCCGCCGGTGGGACGGGTGGGGTCCAGCCGGTGGGCGAGTTCGTTTGTGCGGCGGTAGAGTTCGTCGTCGTCCGCGCTCTCGTTGATGCGCACCCCCCACAGGAAGATGGAGGGATGGTTGCGCCATTGCAGCACCATCTCCTCGGTGTTCACCAGGGCCTGGGCTTTCCATGCGTCGCCGCCGATGTGCTGCCAGCCGGGGATTTCGGTGAACACCAGCAGGCCTATTTCGTCGCACCGGTCGATGAAGTGGTGGCTCTGGGGATAGTGGCTGGTGCGCACCGCGTTGCAGCCCAGCTCATACTTCAGGATGTCCGCGTCCAGCCGCTGGGCCCGGGCGGGCACGGCATAGCCCATGTAGGGCCAGCTCTGGTGCCGGTCCAGCCCTCGCAGCTGCACCCGCCTGCCGTTGAGATAAAACCCGTCCGCCAGAAATTCCACCCGGCGGAAGCCGAAGCGCACCGTCCGCTCATCCACCGGCTCGCCTTTTTGCAGCAACACGGCCTTCAGATGGTAAAGGTTCGGGTGGTCGCAGTCCCACAAAGCGGGCTGCTCCACCTTCAAGAGCGCTTCCTCCGCTTCGGCATCGCCCTCCCAGCGGGCCAGCTCCTCGCCGCTTTCGCTGCACGCCGCAAGGCGCAGGGTGTGCCCGGCGGCGTTTTCGCACTGAGGCAGGCAGCGCACGCTGCCGTCCATGTCCGCCTGCACGCAGAGGTCATTGATGAAGGCGGGGCCGCCCACCTCCAGAAAAACTTCCCGGTAGAGCCCGCCATAGGTCAGGTAGTCAATGACATTGCCGAAGGGGGGCACGTCCAGCGTTTCCCGGCTGTCCAGCTCCACCGTCAGATTGTTGGTTTCGCCCCAGCGCAGCCGGTCGGTCAGGTCAACGGTGAAAGCGGTGTATCCGCAGCCGTGCTGCGCCAGCAGCGCCCCGTTGAGATACACCCTGGCAAAGTGGGCCGCGCCCTCAAAGGTCACCCGCACCCGTTTGCCCCGCCAGCTTTCCGGCGGGGTGAAAAAGCGCAGATAGCCGCTCACCATCTGATAGGCCTGTTCGCTGAACTCGTTGAAGGGCAGCATCGCCACCGTGTGGGGCAGGCGCACCGCTTCAAGGTTTTCCTGCGGGGCGTTCAGCGCGGTCAGCGCCGGTTCATAATGGGGCGTGAAATACCAGTCGTTGTTCCAAGGGATGCGTTTCATGCTTTCTCCTCCTGCCGGGTCAGAATTCCTTCCATCAAAAGGTCCATCATGCCGTCCATGGCCTGCACATAGCCAAGGCCCTCCCGTTCCAGCGCGTCGCTGGAAAGAAAGTGCTCGATGGCGCCCTCCACCACCGCGCGGAACAGCCCCGGCTCAAAGGGGCGCAGCACCCCCTGCTCCACGCCCTGGCGCAAAAGGTCCAGCGTGGGCTCCCAGCCGGTCTCCAGCCGCTGGCGGATGCGGCGATACACCACGGGGTACTTTTCCTCCACGCCCTGCAGGCGGGTCCAGTCCAACGTCTGGTAGGAATCGGGCAGCACCACCACCAGCCGGCGTATCTTTTCCGCAAGGCTCAGGTCCTGCCGGGCCAGAATTTGCGCCTCGCTCACCTTCACCTCGTCGAACATGGAGTCCACCGTTGCCAGCAGCAGCGCCTCCTTGCTTTCAAACAGAACATACAGCGTCTTTTTGCTCATGCCCAGCCGCGCCGCCAGCTCGCTCATGGTGAAATCCAGCCCCTGGCCGCTGCACAGGGCGATGGTCTCCTGGATGCACCGTTTCCGTGGGTCGTCCATAATGGCCTCCTTTTGAGGAAACCCAAAATCAAAAACGGGTTTCCGACAAGGCTATCTTACACCCCGCGGCGGCATCGCACAATGGGCAAAGGGCGGTTTCTCCCCTTTGCATAAGCGGCACGGTGCTTTTTTGTGGCATTTACCGCCGGAAAAAAGGCCTTTACAAACCGCCCGCCATGTGGGGTATAATGCACGGCAGGGAATGAAGTTCTCCCTTGGGAAACCTAAACCGCTTTTTCAAAAGCTGATGACTTCTGTGATCGAAAGGGTCGCGGAAGCTGTCGGCTTTTTTTGCGTCCCAAAGGAGGAACTGTGATGTTAACAAGTCTTGCGTTCGTGTTTCTGGCGGGCCTCGCGGCGGCGGCCATCTGCCAGCAGCTGCACCTGCCCCGCATCATCGGCATGCTGGCGGTGGGCGTTGTGCTGGGGCCCTCGGTGCTGGGTGTGCTGGATGATTCCATCCTCTCCATCAGCGCCGACCTGCGGCAGATGGCCCTCATCATCATCCTGCTCAAGGCGGGCCTTTCGCTGAATCTGGCGGACCTGAAAAAGGTGGGCCGCCCGGCGGTGCTGATGAGCTTTGTGCCCGCCAGCTTCGAGATCGTCGGCTATGTGCTGCTGGCCCCGGTGCTGCTGGGCCTCACCCGCACCGAGGCGGCGGTGATGGGCGCGGTGATGGCGGCGGTGTCGCCCGCCGTGGTGGTGCCCCGCATGGTGCGCCTGATGGAAGAGGGCTGGGGCACAAAGCAGGGCATCCCCCAGATGGTGATGGCCGGGGCCTCCTGCGACGACATCTTTGTCATCGTGCTCTTTTCCACCTTCCTGGGCATGGCCCAGGGCCAGGGGGCGGATTTGGCGGCCTTTGCCTCCATCCCGGTGTCCATCGTCAGCGGCGTGGCCCTGGGCGCGGCGGTGGGCTGGGCCCTCAGCGCTTTCTTTGAGACCGCCTATGCCCACGCCCACATGGTGCGCAACAGCATGAAGGTGATCGTGGTGCTGGGCATGTCCTTCCTGCTGATGGCCGCCGAGGACTGGCTGGAGGGCACGCTGCCCCTCTCCGGCCTGCTGGCGGTGGTCAGCATGGCCTGCGTGCTCAAGCTGCGGTGCGTGCCAGGCGTTTCCATGCGCCTGAGTCAAAAGTTCGGCAAGCTGTGGCTGGCGGCGGAGGTCATCCTCTTCGTGCTGGTGGGCGCGGCGGTGGACGTGCGCTACACCCTGGGCGCGGGTCTCGGGGTGGTGGCCATGATCGCCCTGGCGCTGGTGTTCCGGGCGGTGGGCGTCACCCTCTGCCTTGCGGGCACCGCCCTCTCCCGCAAAGAGCGGCTGTTCTGCGTCATCGCCTATCTGCCCAAGGCCACCGTGCAGGCGGCCATCGGTTCGGTGCCGCTGGCGGCGGGCCTCGCCTGCGGGCAGCTGATGCTGTCGGTGGCGGTGGTGGCCATCCTGCTCACCGCGCCGCTGGGCGCTTTGGGCATGGACTTCACCTACAAAAAACTGCTCCAGGACCCCCAGGAAAAATAAAATTTTTCCCCGCGCAGCGGCGCTGTCAGGCGCTTTGCGGGCCGTGGGGCGCGCCCCGGGCCAAAAGCGGGATTGCAATTGAACAGAAATCTGTTATACTTATATCCGTGTTTTTTGCACAAAAGGCTTTTCCTCACGGGAATGGCCCACACTGCATGAAATGGAAAAGAGGCGAAAAACCGCAACGGGAAAGGCGGTTTTCGTGGGAAACGGAGTATAACAGGAGGCGATGATTAATGTGCGGGATCGTGGGATACACGGGCGCAAAGCAGGCCGCGCCCCTTCTTTTGGAGGGGCTTTCCAAACTGGAGTACCGGGGCTATGACTCGGCGGGGGTCGCCACCCGGGACGGCGACGCCCCGGTGCAGCTGGTGAAGGCCAAGGGCCGGCTGAAGGTCCTTTCGGAAAAGATAAACGGGGGTCTGGCCCTGCCGGGCAGCTGCGGCATCGGCCACACCCGCTGGGCCACCCACGGCGAGCCCAGCGAGATCAATGCCCACCCCCACTGCAGCGACGACATGAACGTGGTGGCGGTGCACAACGGCATCATCGAGAACTACCAGCAGCTGAAAGACAAGCTGACCAAAAAGGGCTACCGCTTTTATTCCACCACCGACACCGAGGTGGCGGTGAAGCTCATCGATTATTACTACAAGAAATACGAGGGCACCCCGGTGGACGCCATCAACCATGCCATGGTGCGCATCCGCGGCTCCTACGCGCTGGCGGTGATGTTCAAGGACTATCCCGGCCAGATCTGGGCCGCCCGGAAAGACAGCCCCATGATCATCGGCGTGGGCAAAGGGGAGACCTTCCTGGCCTCCGACGCGCCGGCCATCCTCAAGTTCACCCGGGATGTTTACTACATCGGCAACATGGAGCTGGGCTGCCTGGAGCCGGGCAAGGTGACCTTCTACAACCTGGACGGCGACGTCATTGAAAAGCCCCTCACCACCATCCAGTGGGACTCGGAGGCCGCCGAAAAATCCGGCTACGAGTACTTTATGATGAAGGAGATCCACGAGCAGCCCAAGGCGGTGGCGGACACCCTCCACGCCTTTGCAGGCGACGGCGCGCCGGACCTCTCCGCCGCCGGTCTTTCCGACGAGGACCTCAAGGCCGTGAGCAGCGTCTGCGTGGTGGCCTGCGGCTCGGCCTGGCATGTGGGCATGACCGCCCAGTATGTGCTGGAGCAGCTGGCCCGGGTGCCGGTGCGGGTGGAGCTGGCGTCGGAATTCCGCTACCGCCAGCCCCTGCTGGAGGCGGGCACACTGGTGGTGGTCATCAGCCAGTCCGGCGAAACGGCGGACAGCCTCGCCGCCCTGCGGGAGGCAAAGCGGCTGGGGGCCCGCACCCTGGGCATCGTGAACGTGGTGGGCTCCTCCATCGCCCGCGAGGCGGACAACGTGATGTACACCCTGGCCGGGCCGGAGATCGCCGTGGCCACCACCAAGGCATACAGCGCCCAGCTGGTGGCGGCGTATGTGCTGGCCATCCGCATGGCGCTGGCCAAGGGCAGCATCGACGCCGACCGCTGCGCCCGGCTGATGCAGGAGCTGGAGACCCTGCCCGCCAAGATCGAGAAGATCCTGGAGGACAAGGAGCGGCTGCAGTGGTTCGCCTCCAAGCAGGTGGCCATGCACGACTGCTTCTTCATCGGCCGCGGCATCGACTACGCCATCAGCCTGGAGGGCAGCCTCAAGCTCAAGGAGATAAGCTACATCCACTCCGAGGCCTATGCCGCGGGCGAGCTCAAGCACGGCACCATCAGCCTCATCGAGGAGGGTACGCTGGTGGTGGGCCTTGCCACCCAGACCGAGCTCTACGAAAAGACGGTGAGCAACCTGGTGGAGTGCAAAAGCCGGGGCGCTTATCTGATGGGCCTGACCTGCAGCGGCAACTACGGCATTGAGGACACGGTGGACTTCGCGGTCTATGTGCCCCGCACCGACCCGCTGTTCGCCGCTTCGCTGGCGGTGGTGCCCCTGCAGCTGCTGAGCTACTATGTGGCGGTGGGCAAGGGCCTGGACGTGGATAAACCCCGCAATCTGGCCAAGAGCGTCACGGTGGAGTGACCCAAAACCATATCCTCCCTTCGGCGGGGCACGCGGCAAAACGCGCGCTCCGCCGCTTTTTGCCTTTTGAGCATAGTCTGCCCGTCCTATGCCTCAAAGCTATGACAGACCATAAAATATAAGCATTTGTGCTTTTCGGACGCGGGGCGTATACTGAGGGTGAAGAAAAGGGCGGCTGGGAAACGCCGCGTTCAGTGAAAACGGAGAGACAGGCATGAAGATCATTGAGAATCAGACTTTTGACCAGGAGCGCGCGCTCTACGGTGTGCGCAATGTGAAAACGGTGAACTGCCGCTTTGACGGCCCCGCCGACGGCGAAAGCGCCTTCAAGGAGTGCGCCAACATCGCCGCCGAAAACTGCTTTTTGAACCTGCGCTATCCCTTCTGGCACGACCGGGGCCTTGAAGTGAAGGGGTGCGAGCTCACCGAGAACTGCCGGGCCGCCCTGTGGTATTCCCGGCGCATCCGCCTGGAGGACACCCGCCTCCACGGCATCAAGGCCCTGCGGGAGTGCGCCGACGTGGAACTGAAAGGGTGCGACATCCGCTCGCCGGAGTTCGGCTGGTCCTCCAAACGGGTGACCATGGAGGACTGCACCGCCGAGAGCGAGTATTTCATGATGCGCGCCTCGGGCCTGCGCTTTCGGAATGTGACCTTCACCGGGAAATACTCCTTCCAGTACATTCGCGACGCGGTGCTGGAAAACTGCCGCCTGACCACCAAGGACGCCTTCTGGCACGCCCGCAACGTGGTGGTGAAAAACAGCGTGGTGGAAGGGGAGTACCTGGGCTGGTACAGCCAGAACCTCACCTTTGAGAACTGCGTCATCCGGGGCACCCAGCCTTTGTGTTACTGCAAGGGCCTGAAACTGGTGAACTGCCGCATGGAGCACACCGACCTTGCCTTTGAAAAGAGCGAGGTGCAGGCCGCCGTCACCACCCCCATCGACAGCGTCAAAAACCCCAAGGCGGGCCGCATCGAGGCCCCCGCCGTGGGCGAAGTCATCCGGGACGACCCCGCCGCCAAAGGCGAAGTGGTCTGCACCGGGCATCCTGCCGGGCGCTGCGCCTGAAAACATCAAAAAAAGAGCCGCCGGGCCCCTCCCGAAAGGAGAGTGCACCTGTAAACTGAAAGTAGACACTCACAAAAGTGTGGGTGTCTACTTTTTT
>OLRN01000511.1_pt1 | contig 29961 bp, 25 predicted proteins | sample 1673001 | NCBI WGS metagenome assembly OLRN01 (sample SAMEA3136745, study PRJEB25190) | human gut metagenome | biome: human gut; feature: human-associated habitat; material: faeces | place: Austria | collected 2013 | reverse complement strand
TCCTCTTTCATGTACGCTTCCACGCACAAGTTCCTTGAGTTCGCTCTTGATTACGGCCTCGTTTAGTTGTACAATCTTCTCGGACATGGTTTGCTGTCTCCTTTCAGAATGGTGTGTCGTGAATTCATTCTACCAGAGATCTGCAAACCATGTCTTCTTTTATCTACTTTTCAATTTGCGAAACTTATTGTACCTTATCTATTCACTGCAGGGTACAACTGCTGGTGGTAGACTCCTAATACATTTCGTTTTCACGTTCAACCGCTCATCGCTGGAAGCCGATGCCACCCTCGCCTCCGGTCCGCAAACTGCCAGGAGTTCAAAAAGGCGCCCCGGTATTCATATCCGGGACGCCTTTTTGTGTATTTTCTCCCCTGTGCACAGGCGATTTTACTGCATGCGCGCAAGATTTCATTTACTGCCGCTCTCCTCTTTCCGGGCAGACGGTTCTTCCGTCCGAGGAACAACTCCCCTCTCTTCGGGAGTAAGGTGGGTAAAACTGCGGTTGTAAAGGTAAAGCATTAACAAAATGCCTGCCACCCCCAACAGCATCATTGCCAGGTTTGCATAGCCAACGGTCTGTTGGCCGTAAATCACCAATGCCAAGGAAGCAACGACCACCAGCATCGAGAGCAGCGTGCAGATCGTGCGTCGGGTGTATTCATTCATGAATCGTCCCCCCTTATCCTTTCAGACCTCCCAGGGTCATACCTTGGGTCAGCTTTTTTTGTACCAAGATGTAGAGCAACAGCGTGGGCAGCATGACCAGAACAAGGCCAGCATACATTTGCCCGTATTGCGCCGCTGCGTTTTGAGCTTTCATCAAATTCATCAGCCCCACTGGCAGTGTACGCGCCCCGTTCGGTTCCACAAGCAGCGTCATCGACAGGATGTACTCGTTCCAGATTGAGAGGAAGTTGAACAAAATCACTGTTATAATACTGGGCTGCGCCATGGGGAACATGATCTGCACCATCGTGCGGAAATGACCGGCCCCATCCACGTAGGCGGCTTCTTCAAAATCCTTGGGCAGTGTCGCAAAATAGCCGGAGAGAAGATAGATTGTAAAGGGCAGCGCAGTGGACGCATACACCAGCGCCAGTACGAACAGATTGTTCAGAAAAAAAGGTGCTCCGAACACTCGCTTCATAAAGTTGTCAGCATCGACGAACATCAAAAAGATCGGCACCACGATGTAGTTCATATTGATGAACAGCCCGGCCATGCACAGTGTGGTCCAGATGCGCCGGCCCCTGAAGCGGAAACGAGAAAGCGCATACGCCGCAGGCAGCGCAATCAGCAACAGCAGCGCGATTGCAAGGCCGGTGACCAACACCGAATTGAAGAAATAGCTGCCCATGTTGGCCTTGGTCCATGCATCGACAAAATTCTCCCAGTGGAAGCCTTTGGGAAGCGTCCAAGGGTTGCCGTAAAACTCGCTATTCTCTCGAATACTGGCCATGAACACCCACGCCACAGGCACCAAAATGCAAAGCGCCAGCAATCCCAGAACCAGATAGGTGAAAAGCCGGCTGACCGCGTGTTTTGTGGCGGCAAACGGTTTATACATGATCCGCCCCTCCTCAATACTCCAGATTTTCCCGGCGAGTCAGACAGCTGACCAACGCCGAAAGCGCGAAGCTAAACAGGAACACAACTACACCAATGGCCATGCCATAACCATAACTGGAGTTTGTATACGCCTGCTTGTACATATAGGTGAGGAACACCTCTGTCGCACCAGCAGGATTACCATTGGTCATTGCTTTCACCAGCATAAAAGAAAGATTGATGTTGCTGATGATGAAAAAGGTCAGCGTAGTGCGAATATTCGACCAAATCAGTGGTAGGGTGATGCTGAAAAACTGTTTGCGGTGGCTTGCCCCTTCCAAGTCGGCACTTTCGTACAGACTGGCCGGAATGGCGGACATGCTCGCAATGTACATCACCATGTAGTAACCGATTGCCTGCCAAATCATGGCGATCACGATAGCCCAGATAGAACTTTTCTGTCCTCCAAGCCAATAGATTGGCTCGGCATCTGCCGGCTGGAACAGTGCCAGGAAGGTGTTGAGCAAACCACGAGTGGGATCATACACTGCCGCGAAAATGGCTGCCACAACCACAATGGACAGCACGTTGGGGATATAGAATACCACGCGGAAAAAGCTTTTACCATGCAGTTTCTCGCGGGTAAGGATGCCAGCAAACACCAAAGCAAAGCCAATGGTAAACACCGTGACAATCACAATAAGCAGCACCGTGTTTTGAAAAGACCGCAGGAACATCTGATCCTTGAACAAGGTCTTAAAGTTGTTCAGCCCCACAAAGGTTTTGTTGGGGTTATACCCGCCCCACTTGTACAGGGACATCCGAAACACGCTGAGCGACGGGTACACCATGAAGATCAGGATCAACAGGATCGCCGGCGCCGTACACAAAAACAGGAACCAGGACCTGCCCTTTTGCTTGTGCATAAACTACCTCCTCCGGGCATGCTGTATCATAAAAACGCGGGCGAAGGGCCGTCCGCGCCCTCCGCCCGTGTTCTAGTCAGATCACTCTTTCAGCGCGGCGCGCAGCTGGTCGCTGGCGGTCTTGATGCCGTCGACCCACTGCTGCTGCTCGATGTCGCCCGCAACAAGGCTGTTGATCGGATCGAACCAGGAGCTGCGGACATCCACACCCTCTACAGGGTCCGTGGTGGCGAAGCCGCCCATAGCCGCTTTTGCGCCGGTGTCAAAGATACTGTAGTACAGCTTCATATCGCCGGTCAGGCTGTCACTGGCTCCAATCACAGGCTGGATCATGTTGTGCTGGTTCAGGATTTCTACCGCCTCATCGCTGTACAGCCAAGCAATCCATTCTTTGGCCAGATCCTGGTTGACCGCACCCGCGGGCACCCAGGCCTGCTCAAACCAAGTGTAGCTGTACCGAGCGCCGTCTTCCGTCATGGCAGGCAGCGCCATGAAGCCCCACTCGAACTCGTCGCCACGGGGAGCATCCTTCATTTCGCCCACCACCCAGTTGCCGTTGGGCATGAACAGCGCTTTGTTGTCCAGAATGAGCTGCTGGTTCTTGAGGTAAGTATCGTCGTTCGCATTGGAGGGAACGGTGGGATCGGTGACCGAGGCGAGTTTGGTCACCAGGTCAAAGCAAGCCTGCGCCTCGGGGGTGTCCCAAATGCCCTCTTCGTAGTGGGTGGCGCGCTCAAAGAACTCCGGGCCGCCCGCCTCGTAAAGCAGAGCGTAGAAGAAGGCGTCGAAATAGCCGGTGGTGGGGTAGGTGAACAGCGAGATGCCTTCTGCTTCCGCCTTGTCAGCCAGTGCCCACATCTCGTCCCAGGTTTCCGGCACTTCCCAGCCCTTCTGTTTGAACAGACCCGCGTTATAGAACAGGCCGCAAGGGGAGTAGAACATGGGAGCCAGATAAGTTTTCCCGTCCGAATAAGGATTGGTGAATGTGGTATCCAAAAAGCCCGGCAGGATCTTTTCGCCCACCGTAATCTCCTCACCGGGAACCTGCATGGTAAGGACATCGCTGATGTCTGCGATGGCATTATCCTTGATGAAAGTCTCCGTCAGGCCAGCCTCACGGCCAGTGGCCAGATGGATCACGTCAGGGTAGTCCCCCGCTTTCATACTGGGCCCGATCACATCCTCCAGATTTTTGTCGATGATGAGTTCCACGCTGACGCCAGGGTGAGAAGCCTCAAAGGCAGCAGCAGCCTGCTGCCAGCCCTCCACACCGTAAGCGCTCTCCAGCGCGGCCACCTTTAGGGTGCGCTGTCCCTCCGCGCCGGAAACGGCGTCGGAACCACCCTGGGAAGCGCTGCCCGAGGGCGCCGCCCCGCATGCCGCAAAAGAAGCGGCCATTGCGAGAGCCAGGATCAATGCAACTGCTTTTTTCATGCTAAACTCTCCTTGCTTTCATTTTCACGGGTTCGCCATCCGTTGTGTTTATCGTAGACCAGATCTGCCACAAAAAAAATGGAGTTGTTTTAGCATTTATGCGCTTGAGACACACGAAACATCCCCGCCGCTCGTGGCGATGAAACACAGAACATAAATTGCTAATCCCGGCACATAGCCACCGGGTCAAATGACCTGCACAAAAAAGGAGAAGTGCATCTCATCCGTCGGATACAACCGATACGGCTCGTGCACAGGCGCGCCCCAACTGTCGTCACCGCCCACGCCCCGCTGTGCCTTTGTCAGCCGAATGATGGTGTGATGGCTTTCCGGCAATTCAAAGGGATGTGCCGCTTCTTCCAGCTCGTGCACCGTCCAGGGCAGCACGCTCGCTTCCATCTCGCCTTCGGCCCAAAAACACAGACCGCGGCCCTGCTCATCGCTGACAAAGAGGGTCTTCGTTTCCGTATGGTTGCCATACTCCTGGGGTCGCAGATAGGGGCAGCTCTGCTCCCGCACATTGGTTTCAAAACGCTGCAGAAACGCCCCGCCTTTGCGGTCTGCATAGTTTTCCTCCGGGCCGCTTGCCAGCCACTCGGCAAGGCAAAACCGCTCCGGCAGAGAAAACTGCACCCCCAGCAGCGGCAGTTCCGGGGCATCGGCGGCCCCTCGCAGGATCAGCTCCACGCGGTACAGATCCGCCCCCAAAACAGAGTAGTTCATCTCACACGCCGCGTTGGGAAGGCCAGCCAGGCGATACCGATACCCCACAGTCGCCTGCTTTGGGTCAAAGCGGAACTCTTCGCATTGTTGATACAGTGTGGCGTTTTTCCACACGGCGCTGGAAAACGCAAAGCCCATGCCTCGGTCATTGTCGGTGGGAGCCCGCCAGAAGACCGGGCGCACAGGGGCGTCCAGGATCTGACGCTGGCGGCTTCTCAGGCTCACCAGGGCCCCGCAGGCATGGGAAAAAAGGGCCGACTTGCTTTTGCCCGCCACGCCCACATTCATGTCCCCCCGCACGAACGCACCTTTTTCTTGAGCCTTGGGCAGCACAGGCTCGCCCATCACCTTTTGGGCGGCGCCCATGGGCAGCCCCTTGCTGCCCCAGGAACAGGGAGCCAGCAGTTCCATTGCCGCGTTCCAGGTGGTAACGCCCGGCCCCGGCTCGCCCCAGCTCACCGGTACGCTGCAGCTTTCCCCTGCCGGGACGCATGGCAGGGCTATGCCTTCTTTGACCCGCGTTCCATCCCATTCCGTCCACCAGTGCAGGCGGTACCATCGGGTATCCTCAAAAAGCTGATCGTTCTTCACCCGGACTTCCTTTTCACCAATGGTGAGCACAAAGGGCGAATAGGCCGCTTTCACCGCCGTCAGTTTTGGGGATTCTTTCCGATCCGCGCGTACCAGCCCGTTGCCGCAGAAGGTGTAATCGGTGGGTTGGTCCTCAAAATCACCGCCATAGGCAAGAAAATCCTTGTCCAGCGTGCTTTTGGCGGCCAGCCCCTGGTCGATGAAATCCCAGATAAAACCGCCCTGATATTTCTCGTAGCGCGCAGCCAGGGCAGTATATTCGGTAAGGTTTCCACAGCTGTTGCCCATCGCGTGGGAATACTCGCAAAGCAGGAACGGCTTGTCCGGGGCGTTTTTCAGATATTCTTCCACTTCGTTTGGTTTGGCGTACATCCGGCTCTCGAAGTCGGATGTTTCAGGGTAGCGCCGATCATGGAAGATACCTTCGTAATGCACAGGGCGGGTGTCATCCTTTTCCTTGAGCCAGAGTGCCATGTCCCGCAACACGCTGCCTCCAAAGCTCTCGTTGCCACAGGACCAGACAATGACGCAGGTCCGGTTTTTGTCCCGTCCGTACATGCTCTGCACCCGGTCCATCGCACAGCCCTTCCAGCGCGGATCGTCCCCTGGCAGCGCCGTCTGGGGGCTCTCATAGCCGATCTTCTGCCAGGTGCCATGGCTTTCCAGGTTGGCCTCGTCCATCACATAGATGCCAAATTGATCGCACAGGTCGTAAAACGCAGGCGCATTGGGGTAGTGACTGGTGCGCACGGCGTTGATGTTGTTTCGCTTCATGCATCGCACATCCCAAAGCATCTCTTCCTCGGTGACCGCCCGCCCATGCAAACAGGAAAACTCATGCCGGTTCACCCCGCGAAACACCAGACGCTTGCCGTTGAGCAGATAGACCCCGTCACGCTTTTCCAGAGCACGCATTCCCAGCTTTTGGCGGTAGACATCCAACAGCCGACCGGAGAAGGCGTCTTTCAGTTGCAGTTCGACGGTGTACAGATAAGGCTCCTCGACACTCCACAAACGCGGTTTTTCCAGGCGCAGGCAAAACGCCGCCTGCTCCAGCTCCTTTTGGAGCACAGTTTTCCCCTCCCAATCCCGCAGCGTCACCCACAGCCGGGAGAGAGCACCCGTACCCTGGGATCTGATCTGGCACTTTCCCTCCAGAACAGCCGTATCCCGCCCGTTCGTCAGGCGGGTGCGAAGGGTGCAGTCCTCGATCCGCACCGCCGGCAGCTCTTCCAGTGTGACGCTTCGAAAAATGCCGAACAGCCGCCAATAGTCCTGATCCTCCAGCCAGCTTCCGCTGCAATACTTGTAGACACGCACCGCCAGCCGGTTTTTGCCGCTGACGACCTTGTCGGTGACGTCGAACTCCGCCGTGGTAAAGCTGCCCTCGCTGTATCCGCAAAACTGCCCGTTCAGCCAGACAAAAAAGGCCGACTGCACGCCCTCAAAAGAGAGAAGCACTGTGCTGTTTTTCATCCGGGGCGCAAAGGAAAAACTGCGCACATAGGAGCCCACCGGATTTTCTTTGGGCACTTGGCCCGGCTTCAAAGCTTCTTTGCCGTCCCACGGGTACATGGTATTCACATACTGGGGCGCGCCGAACCCCTCCAGTTCAATGTTTGCAGGCACCCGGATCTTGTCGAATCCCAACAGTTCCGGCTCCCACTCCCAGAATCGTTCCATCGCTTTCTGCGGGCAGGGGGCGTACTCGAAATACCATTCCCCATTCAGCGTCTGGCGGCGGCGGGGATCTTCCCTTTTGCAGATCCCGTGCGTGCGGGCAGGCAGCCGGCCGATCTGCCAGCATTCCGGCGATACCAACACCCGCATCTGTTCCCTCAGGTCCATCGTCAAAACCTCCTTTGGACCTATTGTATTCCGTCGGCCGGCGTGAACAAATGGCCTTGCTTTATATTTCTTTTCCCGCACGTCCGTGCGAGACAGGGTAAAAAAGAGGGGCGGCATCTCTGCCGCCCCGGTCCTTATTTCTGTTTTTGCATCGACGCGCGGTATTCTTTTGGCGTCATGCCCACTTCCTTTTTAAACAGTTTTGTGAAATTGAAATAGTAGTCGTACCCCACCCGGTCACTGATCTCCACCACGCGCAGTGTGGTGGTGGCCAACAATTCCTTGGCCTGTTCCAGGCGCAGACGGTTCACATACTCCGTGAATGTCATGCCCAGTTCTTTTTTGAACAGCTGGCTGAGATAACTGGGACTGATGCTGTAGCGCTCGCACAGATCCGGGAAGGACACCGTCTGCATAAAATGCTGATGGATGTCCTCCAGCACCTGGCGCAGGGTCTGGTTTTTGATGGCATCCAAATTCGCCACTTTCAGGGCCTTTCCCATTTTGCTAAGCAATTGTTGGAGCAGTTGGGAAAAGCCGTCACTCTCCAATTCAAAGGGGTAACGCACCGGGGTCCATTTCTCCTCATTGCCCAGGCGTTCCAGCATCGACATACACGAATTGTACATCATGCACACCTCGCTGGGCAAAAAGCACTGGATCTGCTCCGGCCCCAGCGTTTGCAGCAGTTCCATCGCGTCCATGCACTTATTCTTCGCAGTAAATGTTGCCAACTTCTCCACGAACTCCGGATGAGCCGCTAATTCGGCAGCCTGACTTTCTCCAAACACAGCCCGGCGCTCGTCGACAAAGAACAGGTATGCCTCGTCCAGCATCCGCTTTAGATCCTGCTGCAAAAAAGCCACCGGGTCCTGTCGGATATAGTACACAAAAGAGTGGATCTTTCCCTCGCCCGAAGCGGCCAGCAGCCCTGCGCGGAACGCCATGCTGGACAGATAGGAGATGTTGGAAGTGATGAAATAGAAGTTGCAGTTTGGCGCAGCCTCGATCTGCTGAAAACTCACGTTGCCCGTCAGCATCTGGCGCGCCTCGCCAGACGCCACAGCCACCGCCATCTTTTCCGGCACAGCGGTGTAATCGAACACCGTTTTCAGAAACTCCTGCGCCTGTTTTTCGGGTGCGCGCAGAAACCGCTCCATGGCGGAATGGCGCACCATGCTGCGCTCGTCCAGTTTTTTTCTTGCCTTGTCCAACGCGGCCTCGATCCGCTCCTCCCCAAGCGGTTTCAGACAGTAGGCCAGCGCGCCCACCTCAATGGCCTGTTGGGCGAAGGAAAAATCCGCGTGTCCACTGATCACCACAAACTCAATCCAGGGCAGCTTCTCATGTACCTTCTGCATCAGTTCCACGCCGGTGATTCCCGGCATCTTGATGTCGGTAAACACGATGTCGGGCCGGATGAATTCAATCATCTCCATCGCCTCACGGCTGCTGGTGGATGTTGCTACCACCTCAAAACCGCGGCTTTTCCAATCGAATCCCAGCGCCAGGCTGTTCACCACCATCTTCTCGTCATCCACGATCATTGCCTGATACATCGCCGCTCCCCTCCTTTCTCGCGGGCAGTGTAATGCGCACGGTTGTGCCGACCCCGGTGCGGCTCTCGATCCGCACCCCGTAGGGCTCGCCGTACATCAGCCGGATGCGGTTGTTTACATTGCACAGCCCGATGTGGCGCACATTCTCCTCCTTGCGGCTTGCCCGCAGTTGGCTTTGCAGTTCCAGCAGCGCCTTTTCCCCAATGCCGCAGCCATCGTCGGCCACCTCCAGAAGGAGCAGGCCGTCCTGTATCATCGCCCGAATGGTCAGCATACAGGGCCGGTCCACCTCCTCCATCCCATGGACCACAGCGTTCTCGATCAGCGGCTGCAGGATCATTTTGGGCACCAGGCACTCCTGCACATCGGCGGCGATCTGATCGGTGTACCGCACCCGGTCTCCAAAACGATAGCCCTGGATGAGCAGGTAATTTCTGGCTGCTTTCAGTTCCTCACGCAGGGTGACCACCGGTTTGCCTTTGATGCTGTATTCAAAAATCAGGCTCAACGCCCGGGCAACCTTTGCCACTTTGGGTTGGCCCTCCGTGTAGGCAATGCCCACCATCGTCTCCAGCGTATTATAAAGAAAATGCGGGTTGATCTGGCTGCGCAGGCTGGAAAGTTCCGACTGTTTTGCCAGCAGCTCGGCCTCGTACAGGTCGGCATTTTTCTGGACCAGTTCCCTTGTGAGCTGGTAGATCTGCTCCAGCATATGGCTGATCTCGGCACTCAGCACCGTGACCTCCCGGCTTCCCTCCAGAAGAATTTTCTGTGTGGGCAGTGCAGTGAGATCCGCCCGGCCAACCTTTTCCACAAAGGCCGTCAGGGTGGTCAGCGAATCCACGATCTGCCGGGCCCAGACGATCCATGCAAAGCCCGCTGCCAGCAGCAAAAGAGAAAGTCCTACCAGGATCACCAACAGCCCTGCGCTGTTTTCCAGGCGCAGACTGGAGTCTGCGAAGGCAGTCAACCGCAAACTGCCGCCGATCAGTTTCTGCTCCTGACAGAGGCTGTCTGTATGCCGGGCAGCGAACGATCCATAGTCGGTCTCCTCCGCCCCTGCGCTGGACCAGAGCACAGCCCCGTCCCGGTCCAGCAGGAACATCTGGACGCCTTCCGCCGGCAGGGTCGATACCTCGCCGCCCAAAAACGCGTCGGCGGACAGCACCAGGTACACCCTGCCGATGATCTGATTGGTCAGCGTATAGTTGCTGATGGAGTAGATGTTTTGGGCGGTCACCAGATACGCATAGGACGAGTCCATCTGAACCTGTTGGCATACGCCGCTGACCGCCGCCTCTGTGCCCGACAGAGAAAAGGTCGGCAGCTCATACAGCACGTGGTCGTTGATGCCGTATCGGTTGCCTGTGTTGTCCACCAGAATGATGTCGCGTATCGCGCTGTTCAGGGTGGCAAAATCGCTCAGGTCCTGTTTTGCGCGGGAGTAGGCCTCAATGCGCTGCGCCTCGTTTTCTGACAGCAGAAACTCCTGGATGTTGCTGTTGTATCCCGCCAATTTCATGATTTGGGCAAATGTAGTATAATTCTGTTGTACCGTCTGGCCAAGCTGGGAGACCATGTTTGTCACATAGGCGTCGGTCTGGGCGCGCATGTTCCTGACCATCACGCCTCCGTACACAACAAAGAACAGGGTAAAAATCATCAGTGAGGCGGCGGCCAGGGCCAAAAACTGCATGTAAATGCCGCTTTTCCGCAGCTTGCTCATCTTTTTGCGCCCCTTTCCCTGTTCTTTCTTATATAGTAATCAAAAGCCTGCGCGTTTGCAAACCTTTCCCCGCCGCAAACGCGCGTGAAAGGGCCGTGGGTAATTTTTTATAAACCCGGAATATATCCACCGCACATCACCCATTCGTATAATGACAGTATAAGGCAGAAAGGGCGGATCTATCTTGAAGCGCAAACTGGCTTTTCTTTGCGGCACACTGGCGCTGTTTGCCGGCTGTACCGCGGCCCCTGTTTCCTCCACGCCCCAGCCCGAAGCTTCTCCCATGGAGATCACAGTGGGCTTTTGGAACGCACAGGAACTTTTGCAGCAGGACGCGGTACAGCGATACATCGAATCTCGTTTCAACGTGACGTTCGTGCCAGTGAACATGAATTATGAAAATTACACCACAGTGCTCCAGCAGCTGGCATCTTCCGACCAATTGCCGGACATCTTTGCCAGCGACATCATCGGCACCTCCGCCTATGAAAGTTGGATCACCCAAGGGCGTATACGCCAAATTCCCCAAGACCTGACAGATTATCCTCATCTGCAGGAATATCTGTCCGGCGAATATATGCAACAGTCCCTGTATAACGGTTCTCAGCGTTATGCAATCCCGCGTCTGACTTACCACGACGAAGACATGTGGGCTTTGGACCGCTGCCTTATCGTTCGTCGGGACTGGATGGAGGCGCTGCACCTGGATCCACCCGAAAGCTGGGAAGATTTTGAAGAGATTCTCCATGCCTTTGTCTTTGGTGATCCGGACGGCAACGCGATGGACGACACCTGCGGGCTGACCGCGGTAAACCTGAGTCTGCTGGAAACGCTCTATCTGAACTGGTTCCCGGAACTGTGCTACACCGAGCGGGGCTGGATGTACGAAAACGAACAGTGGATCCCCGTATACGCCTCCGAGAATACGGGCGAAGCACTTGCCCTCATGCAGCGGCTCTACCGCAAGGGGCTTCTGGATGAACAGCTGGCTTACGCAAACCAAGCGGTAGCCGTAAACAAATTTCTGGACGGAAAAGCAGGTGCCATCTGCATCCAGTACTCTGCTTTGGTACAAGCTTTTGCCGAACGCGGACGGCTGGAAGATGCCGCACGGCAGATTCAGGTGCTTCTTCCCTGGCCTGCTCAGGACGGAAACCGCTATCGGTTCACCACCTCACTGCACTGGTCCGAATCTTATTTCGGTTCCTCAGTAGACAATGCCAAAATGGACCGCATCCTGGAAATCTACGACTGGCTGCTCTCTGACGAGTTTGATCAACTGTTCCAGTATGGTCTGAATGACACTGGCGACGGTATCCGAACAGCGGACAACGCTCCGGCTGTATCTCCCATGCTGCAATATCCCTCATTGTACCTGTTCAATTGTCTGGTGGAATGGGATCAGGAGCAGCAATATCAGCTGACCCCGTCCAGCATCCAGTTGTATGGAGAAGATAACATCCGCTATGCACAAGAACTTCTGACTTGGTATTCACAAAACACTGAGCGTGTGTATTACAATGACACCATCAAGAATATGTCCACCCCCGCCAAGAACAACCTGCTGAACAACTATGCGATTCAGGACGAAATGCTCAAGGTGATTGTAGGTGAAGAAAACGCTGCCACTGCATGGCCTCAAAAATTGGAGCAGCTCAACACAATCACCCCTTTGCAGCAGGCCATCCGGGAGGTGAACGAAAAAGCCAACGAGTTGGGGATTGTCCCGCCCGGCTGATCTTGCACCCACACTGCAAAACACACAAACAAATGGTACGTGGTCCCTGTCCGGAACCACGTACCATTTGTTTATATCACCCCGTTATCAACCACCGCTGTGTATCAAGGTGGAAACGGCAAGTAAATATGGTTTCTGCCCTCTTTCCACCGCTGCAGATCAGCAGGCAAAGGCTTTCATACACCGCAGCGCGGGGTCCTCCGGTTTGCGCACGTAGCATATGTCCATTCCGTTCACGGGCTTGATCCGCGTCACTGCCGCGAGAGCCCCGTCCTCCTTGTAATGCTCTAATAAGCAAAGGAAAAACGCAAGCTGCATGGTCCCTTCCAACTGCTTTCGCACCTGACAATAATGCTCTTCCCCAAACTCGCACGCCTCGCCGGCTGCTCTGAGGCGGTTTGCCTGTTCCTGCCTCTCATCCAACACTGCCTGGATGGAACCAAACACGGACCGCTCTCCCATTTCGAACGCATAGGAACTCCACGTGCATCGTTGTACAAGAACAGTACGCGGCATTCCTTCCTCTCTGTTCCCGGGTCACATTCCAATGTCACAAACGCTCCGTGCACCGGGTATTTGTCCGTGCCCAGGAAATCGACCTGCAGATAAAAGGATGCATAGGGCAGGTGTACCAGGTCCATAGAGGGCACCCGTGCCAGAATGACCCGGTTCTTAAGCACATAGTCCACCAAAGCCGGCTCCAGCATGTAGACCGTTTTCCGCTTTTTCCACGGAGCCACTGCAAAAAGTTTTTCTCCCAGCGAAAAGGCCCACTCCATTATCTCTTCCGGTTTCTTGCATCCCAGGTCTCCTTCAAACAAAGCGACGCAGACTGCAGCCGCCAGCGGTGCATAGCACCATTCCGGCCAGCTATCCATGTCTTCCTGCCCGTTGGCGCAGTGGATGTCCTTCATCATCTCACAGCCGCACGGCACCCTTGCCTCCACCGTCTTCAACAGTTCAAGGGGCGGATAATTGTCGAACATCAATCGTCCCGACCTCCTTTCGTCATGACAAGGCCTACATTGTTTCATGCCGAAGCTCCTTGCGACCACTCACTCGCTGAACGCTTCCACGAACCATCGTCCTTTCTCAAACCAGAGGTACCGCTCCTGCCCCTGAATGACACAGGTGTAGCGGTCTCCCACGCCGCCCACGTCCGCCGCCCGGCGGCAGACGTCCCGCACCTGGTCCACGGCATAGACGCGCCCCTCGTCAAAAACGATCTGCAGCGGGCGCAGCCGTCCCTCGGCGGAAAAATGCACGTCTACTGCCACATACCGCTTTTCCCTGTTCCGCTCCACTGCCCTATCCTCCATTGAAAAATCCCACCGGGTGGATGGTATGGCTGGTGGGGTCGATGCCGCCCAGTGCCGGGTCGGTGCGGACCAATGCCCGCTGCAGGCTGCCGTACCCGTATCGCTCCCGCACCTCATCCACCGCCCGGTCCAGCCGCTCCCGCTTGTCACGCCGGGCCTCGTCCCGCAGCAGCGACAGCTGCATCGGCGCACTGGCCGCCACAAGCCCGCTCGCCCGCACTCCAATGCTCCGCAAAGGCCGGCTCCAGCTGTAGTTTTGCCGGAACAGCCCAAAAGCCGCACGGGCGATCTCCAGACAGTTGTCGGTGGGACTTTCCGCTTTTTGCTGGCGCGTAAAGCTGTCCAGCTCTGTATCCCGCAGGGATATCTCCACAACCGTGCATTTCAGTGCCAGCTCCCGCAGACGGGCCGCCACGCTCTCCGATAAAATCAGCAGCATCAGCCAGGCGTCCTCATCGCACACCAGGTCCCGGGGCGTGGTGGCGGAGTTTCCCACGCTCTTCACCGCCGCCTGCCAGCCCATCTTAGCCACCGGCGTCTGGTCGGTGCCGCGGGCAAAGGAGGACAGCACATACCCTATTTTGCCGAACCACTCCCCCAGCCGCCGAGGCTCCAGCGCCGCCAGCTGGCCGATGGTGCGCACGCCGTACCAATTCAGCTTTCGTCTCGTCGCCGGCCCCACATATAAAAGGTCCTCTACCGGCAGCGGATAAACGATCTGGCGGTAGTTGTCCGCCTCAATGCGGGTGATGGCGTCCGGCTTTTTGTAATCGCTGCCCAGCTTGGCGGTGATTTTATTGTTCGCCACCCCGATGGACACCGTAATGCCCAGTTCCCGCTTCACCTTGTCGCTGATTTGCCGGGCAATGGCAGCTCCCGAGCCGAACAGCCCGCAGCTGCCGGTCACGTCCAGCCAGTTTTCATCCAGTCCGAAGGGTTCGATCTGATCGGTGTATTCCTCCAGGATCTCCCGCACGAAGCCGCTGTACCGCACATACTCACGATAATGAGGCGGGACAATGATGAGGTCCCGGCAGCACTGCTGTGCCTGCCAGATGGCCATGCCGGTCTTGACCCCCATCCGCTTGGCAGGATAACTCGCCGTAAGCACGATGCCGTGGCGGGCCTCCGGGTCACCGCAGACAGCAATGGCCTTTCCCCGCAGGCCGGGCTGCTCCTGCATCTCCACCGAGGCATAAAAGCAGTTGCAGTCACAGTGCAGAATCTGCCGCGCTCGCATTGCTCTCACCTCCGTCAGCCTTATTATAGTTCTACAAAATCATTATTTCAATTGATAATTTCAATAATTTTGTAGAATTTTATTGCACCGACGCTTTATAAAGGATATAATAGAGGTGAGGTGATGGCAGGATGTTATGGAATGAGCGGCTGGCAATGATGCGCAAGGAACTGGGCAAAAGCCAGGAGCAGGTGGTTCGGGAGATGGCACTGTACCTGCCCCAGGGTGAAACGGTGAGCGTGGGCGCGCTGTCCTCCTGGGAGGTGGGCCGCACCCAGCCCAAGATCCATCATGCGCTGGCCCTTGCAAAGGTGCTGAACGATATGGACGTAAGCTGTTTGTTCGCCACCGGCTCACTGTGCGGCGGGCTGAACGACGACGGCCTGTTCATGCTGGCCGAGTACCGCCGGCTGCTGCTGGAGTCGCCTCGCTTCCGGGTCCAGCCGCCGCCGTCTCAGCGGCGTACCATTCCCATTTACCTGCAGGCGGCGTCCGCCGGCACCGGCCAGTTTCTGGACGACGAAGCAGCCGAGGAGATGGAAGCGGACGAATCGGTGCCGGCCAGCGCCGAGTTTGGCGTGAGGCTGGCCGGCGATTCCATGACGCCCCGCTTTGCGGACGGGCAGATCGTGTGGGCCCGCCGGCGGCACACCGCGGAAAGCGGCGAAATCATCCTGTGTTATTACGACGGCCAGAGCTACTGCAAGAAGCTCCGCATCCGGGACGGCCAGCCGGAACTGGTGTCCCTGAATCCCCGCTACCAGCCCATCCCGGTGCAGCCCGAGGCGGAATTCCGGATTTTCGGCGTAGTAGTAGGCTGAAAAAGCAAAAGGAGGATGAGCGGCCATGTGCGGACGGTATCAGTTCAGTGCCCGGCAGAGCGCCGACCTGCTGCGCATCGCGCAGGACGTGCAGCGCCGCAGCGGCGAGAACGCGCAGCTGCCTCTGCCTGAGGGAGACGTTCGCCCCGCTCAGCGGGCGCCGGTGCTGGTGTGCCGCGGCGGCAAGGTAGTGAGCGAACTGCAGACCTGGGGCCTGCCCGGGCCAGGCGGGCGGCTCATTATCAACGCCCGGGCGGAGACGGTCACCCAGAAGAGCCTGTTCCGGCGCAGCATCGCCGCCCGCCGCTGTGTGGTGCCCGCCACGGCCTTTTACGAACGGGATGCCGCCCGCCGGGCGTACACCTTCTCCCTGCCCGACAACCCGCTCTGGCTGGCCGGCATCTATGACAATGTAGATGGAGAGGATCGGTTCGTCATCCTGACCACCGCTCCCAACGCCTCGGTGAGCCCCATCCATGATCGGATGCCCTTGATGCTGGCGCGCGGCGACATCCGCCCCTGGCTCACTGACTCGGCAGCGGCATTGGCACTGCTGGCCGCTACTCCCCCGCTCTTGGCGCGGAAAGCGCAGGACGGACAGATGGGGATGGAGGAGTTTTTGAACAGCAGGTGACCGTCTTCCGCTCAAATAGATATACAAACGCCCCCGGATGCAAGTTACTGCAGCCGGGGCGTTTGCTGTTTATCAAATGCCCTCAATTGATTCATTCGCTCCCTTGCATACCTTTAAGTCACATCTTATAATGCTAGTATGGTGATGTTTCCCTGCTGCTGCGGCTGGGGCAACCGGCAGAGGATGGTTATCGCACCGATCCGGCCACAATTGCCGCCAATATGCGGAAGTTGACCGAACAGATTCCTGAACTGCTGCGTCGGCCCGAATTTCTGGAGGCAATCCGCAAGAATCGCGCCTGCACCTTTGATGAAGTGCTTCAGGACAAACACCTGAGCACTATGCTGACCTGCCACGCTCTGCGCCGCAATTTCTGCACCTGGTTGTATGGGGTAAGCGGCATTGAAACGAACAGCCTCTATCGTATCATGGGACACGAAAACAAAAACGACCCCCATCGTTCCGGCGCATGCGGAGCAACCCCGGAAGAGTTGTATCGACTGTGTCTGCAAAAGCACGTCAGCGATACGTTGTATCATGCTGCTCACCCGTTGCGGTACACATTGGGCAGCAAATACCGCGAGGCTGAAGTTCCAGCCTGCGCGCTGGTGCTCACCCTTCCCCCTCACACGGCTTGGGAAATCGTCGTCGCAGATTCAGAGCCCTTCAATGAGGTGCATCTCCGCGGAGATCGCATTTCCCAGACACTTGAGTACCAGGACGAGTTTTCGCCAAATCCGGCACGGTACGCATTGTTGGCCTCGAAGGAAGCATACGCCATTCAAGGGAAACGCAAAATGCTGGACGGTTTTCTGGAGGAGGACAAATCTGACTGAACACGCTTCATGCGCCGGGCATTTGTCTTTCCACAGTTGAGGCAAACAATATAAACAAATCAGAACGCGATAATTTTCTCTTTTGACGGAACTTATTTCTGCTCATGGCCGCTGTTTTTATGGACAAATGCTGCGGCAGGCTCAGCCAGATCCTCTGGTTTTGAATTCATTCATTATTGATTCATTACGCGCCGGTAAAATACACTTTTGATAACGGCAAATCAATCGGCGGCCCGTCTGGGGCAGACCGCCAAAAACCGCAGAAACAAAAGAAAAAGCACCAATCTTTCGATTGGTGCTTTGTGGTGGAGATGAGGGGGATCGAACCCCTTACCTCTTGAATGCCATTCAAGCGCTCTCCCAAGTGAGCTACACCCCCACGGGCTTGCCGTCTCGCGACTGCTTTGCTATTATAGCAAACCCTGCGGGGAATGTCAACCCTCTTTTTCGAGAAAATCAGAAGATTTTTTGCGGCTTACTCGGCGCTGTCGTTGAAGGCCTTGAAAGCCTTGTAGGCCATGTAGACGTCGATCTTGGCCACCAGTTCGAAGGGCGAGTGCATGCTCAGCACGGGCACGCCCACGTCCATGGTGTCGATGTTGTGGGAGGCCACGTACTTGGCGACGGTGCCGCCGCCGCCCTGGTCCACCTTGCCCAGCTCGCCGATCTGCCACACAGCGCCGGCGGCGTCGAAGATGCGGGTGAAGTAGCTCACCAGCTCGGCAGAGGCGTCGTTGGCGCCGCCCTTGCCGCGGGAGCCGGTGTACTTGGCGATGGCCACGCCCTTGCCCGCGAAGGTGCTGTTCTGCGCCTCAAAGGCGGAGGGGAAGGTGGGGTCGAAGGCGGCGGTCACGTCCGCGGACAGGCACTTGGAGTTCTGGAAGCAGAGGATGTCGTCCGCGCCCTGAGCTTTGCACAGCTGCTGCACAAAGTGGAACACATACATGCTGTTCAGGCCGGTGACGCCCTCGGAGCCGATTTCCTCCTTGTCAGTGAGCACGCAGACGGTGGTGTAAACAGGGAGCTTGGTCTCCATCTCGGCGATGAGGGCGGGGTAAGCGTCCACGCGGTCGTCGTGGCCGTAGGCGCCGATGAGGCCCCGGTCAAGGCCCACGTCCTTCGCCTTGAAGGCGGGCACGGCCTCCAGCTCGGCAGTGATGAAGTCCCGCTCGGTGATGCCGTACTTGTCGTTCAGCAGCTTCAGAGCCAGCAGCTTGACCCGGTCCTTGACCTCTTTGTCGGCATAGGGCAGGCTGCCCACCACGATGTTCAGCTCTTCGCCCTTCACACCCTCGTTCAGCTTGCGCTCGTTCTGGTCGGCGCTCAGGTGGGGCAGCAGGTCGGTGATGCAGAAGACGGGGTCGCCTTCGTCCTCGCCGATGCAGACGTTCACCTGGGTGCCGTCCGCCTTGTAGATGACGCCGTGCAGCGCCAGAGGCATGGCCACCCACTGATACTTGCGGATGCCGCCGTAGTAGTGGGTCTTGAGCAGGGCCAGCTCGCTGTTCTCATACAGAGGGTTGGGTTTGATGTCCAGACGGGGAGCGTCGGTGTGGGCGATGTTCATATGTACGCCCTCGCTCAGGGGCTTCTGGCCCATGGTGGCGGCGATGACGCTCTTGCCCCGGTTGTTCAGATACACTTTTGCGCCGGGGGCGTAATTGGTGCCGGGCACGAAGGGAACGTAGCCGTTCTCCTCCAGCAGCTTCACGGTGTAGGTGGTCACGTCCCGCTCGGTCTTGCCGTTGTCCAGGAAGGCCTTGTAGCCCTCGCAGAATTCGTCCGCCGCCTTGTTCAGCTCCTCGCTGGCCTCGGCCGCGTGGGGCCGGGTGTACAGCAGCTGTTCGGCCAGCTTCTGGCCTTCGGTCATTTCTTTGCTCATAACTGATCCTCGCTTTCTTCAGGCTCCGTAAAGAGCCTGATAACGTTCATAGGCCCGGTTTATCTTGGTGACATACAGGCCCATTTGCTGATAAGGGAAGGTGTGGAGCACTTCGCCGTCGGCGGAGTAGTCGCTGCTTTCCAGCAGGCCGTCCACCGTGCCCCACCCGCTGTGGTAGGCCGCCGCCGCGGTGGACACGTCGCCGTGGTACCGCTCAAGGCAGGCGGAAATATAGTAGACGCCGAAGCGGATGTTCACCGCCGGGTCGTAGAGGTCGTCGAAGGTGAGGTCCTCGCCGGGGGCAATTTTGCTCTTGATCCAGTCGAAGGTGACCTCGGTGATCTGCATCAGGCCCCGGGCCCCCACGCTGGATTCAGCGCCGGGGTCAAAGCCGCTCTCGGTGCGTATCACCGCATAGATAAGGAGAGGGTCCACGCCGTTCGCCACGGCTTCCTTCTCCACGTATTCCGTATATTTCAAAGGGTAGCGCGCCAGGTCAAGCCTGTGCAGGCCCTCCCGCAGCCCTCTCACGGCCAGCACGACCACCGTCGCGAGCACCACGAGCCATAAAATTCGTTTTGTGAGCTTTTTCGCCACTCATGCACCGCCTTTCTCCTGCTCCAATGCCGCCAGTGCCTGACGGCGAAGATGTTCCAAGTCCTTGTCGTTGCGTATCTCCCGCGCCGCGGCTTTGCGCAGCGTGCGCACCGGCAGCTGGGCCGCGAGGCGCGCCCGGGCCTGCCGCCGGGTGAGGCCGTCCCGCTTGCGGATGCGCGCCACGCTCTGTTCGTAGGGCGCGCTCACCAGCCAGATGGCGTCGCAGTGTTTTTCAAAGGGCGCGCCCACGATGACCGCGCCGTCCACGAAGAAGAGCGTCTCTCCCCTGCCTTTCGCCTCGCCGGCGGCGGCCAGCAGGCGGGCGATGATCTCCGGGTGGGTGATGCTCACCAGCTTTTGAGTGCTCGCTTCGTCCCGGAAGGCCCGGTCCGCCAGCAGCTGCCGGTTTACCGTACCCTCGGGGGTGAGCAAATCATCACCAAAGGCCTCCGCCAGTTTTGCAAGGCAGGGAGAGCCGGGCTCCAGCACCTGCCGGGCCACCAGGTCGGCGTCCGCCACGGTGTAGCCCAGCTGGCGGTAGAGGGCGGAGACGGCGCTTTTGCCGCTGCCCGAACGGCCGGTGATGCCGATGATCTTCACAGCTCCACCACCTCGAAGGCAGCCGCCCGCACCAGCCGGTTGTAGACCGCGAGGCCCACGCCGCCCACATGGGGGCAGCGGGCGTAGACCGTCTGGGCGCCCTTTTCGTCCAGGCGGCGCAGGGCGCTGAACAGCTCCCGGGCCTGGGCCGCGTCGTCCTCTTGGGCGCCGTAGCTGATGAAGGGCACCGGCAGCTGCCCGCCCTCGCCGTCAAAGCAGAGGGCCCAGACGCCCGGGCCGGCATGGCCGCGCACATATTTGCAGTAAGCGGCGAAATCCCCCCGCAGGATGGTCACATGAGCCTTGGGGGCGTAGTGCTTGTACTTCATGCCGGGGCTGCGGGCGGTCTCCCCTTCCTTCAGCTTGTGGAGCACCGCGCCCGCCAGCTGCACTTCGCAGCCCAGCACCCCTTCCAGCTGCTCCTTGGTGACGAAGCCGGGCCGCAGCAGCATGGGCTGCTCCCCCGCCAGGGTGATGACGGTGGACTCCACCCCCACGCCGCAGGCGCCGCCATCCAGGATGAGGGGCAGGCGGCCGTCCATGTCGGCCATCACATCCTGGGCGATGGTGGGGCTGGGCCCGCCGGAGCGGTTTGCCGAGGGTGCCGCCAGAGGCAGGCCGCTGGCGGCGATGACCGCCCGGGCCACCGGGTGGCTGGGCATGCGGATGGCCACGGTGTCCAGCCCGGCGCAGACTTCGTCCGCCACCTTGGGGCCCCGGGGCATGATGATGGTGAGGGGGCCGGGCCAGAAGGCCTGCGCCAGCGCCTTTGCGCCCTCGGGCACGCAGGCCACCAGCCCCTCCAGCATTTCCAGCCGGTCGATGTGGACGATGAGGGGGTTGTCCTGGGGGCGGCCCTTGGCCTCGAATATCTTTTTGACCGCCGCGCCGTTGAAGGCGCTGGCGGCGATGCCGTAGACGGTCTCGGTGGGGATGGCCACGATCTCCCCTGCCTGCAGCAGTTCGGCGGCTTTGTTCACCGAGGCCTCGTCGGCCTTTGTCAGAATGGTTTTCATAGTGTTGCTTCCTTTTCCTGGGCGGCCTGCAGCCGCCGGGTCTGGTCGGCGGTGATGAGCGCGTTCAGCAGCTCATCCAGCGCGCCGTCCATCACGCTGTCGAGTTTGTAGAGGGTGAGGCCGATGCGGTGGTCGGTGACCCGCCCCTGGGGGAAATTGTAGGTGCGGATACGCTCGGAGCGGTCGCCCGTGCCCACCTGGCTGCGCCGATCGGCGTCGATGGCGTCCTTCTGGGCCTGCTGTTTTTCCGCCAGCAGGCGGCTGCGCAGCACCTTGAGGGCCTTATCTTTGTTTTTGTACTGGCTGCGCTCGTCCTGGCATTCCACCACCATGCCGGTGGGCAGGTGGGTCACCCGGATGGCGCTGGAAGTCTTGTTGACGTGCTGGCCGCCCGCGCCGGAGGAGCGGAAGGTGTCTATCTTCAAATCGGCGGGGTCCAGCTGCACGTCCACCTCTTCGGCTTCGGGCATCACCGCCACCGTGACGGTGGAGGTGTGGATGCGGCCTTGGGTCTCGGTCTCGGGCACCCGTTGCACCCGGTGGACGCCGCTCTCGTACTTGAGGCGGCTGTAGGCTCCCTCGCCCTGCACCGACACGCTTATCTCCTTCACGCCGCCCAGTTCGGTCTCGTTGAGGTTCAGCACCTCGCACTTCCAGCCTTTGGAGGCGGCGTACATGCCGTACATCCGCCAGAGGCTGGCGGCAAAAAGGGCGGCTTCCTCGCCGCCGGCGCCGCTGCGTATCTCAAGAATGACGCTGCGGTCGTCGTTTTCGTCCCGGGGCAGCAGCAGGATGCGCAGGGTCTGTTCCAGCTCTTCCTGTTTCTGCCTGCCCTCGCTGTACTCGGTCTGGACCATCTCCCGGAAATCCGGCTCCAGGCCCCCTTCGTCCAGCAGGGCGCGGGCCTCGGCGCATTCCGCGCAGACCCGCTCGTACTCGTCCAGCGCCTCCATCAGCGGAGTGAGGCGCTTATACTCCTTCATCAGCGCGGCGTAGCGCCCGCCGTCGGCCAGGATGACCGGGTCCTGCAGCGAGAGGTTCACCTCGTCGTAGCGGCGGCGCACCCTGCGCAGCTGTTCCAACATGGGGTCTGCTCCTTTCCGTTTTGCGTTTTAAAAGCAAAACGGGGCGCTACTCCTCGCCGGGGCGGATGATCTTTTTGATGTTTTTCTCGATTTTGGCCCGGGGGAGCATGACCTCCCGCCCGCAGCCGGTGCATCGAATTTTGAAATCCATGCCCACACGCAGCACGTCGAAGCAGGCCGCGCCGCAGGGATGCGGCTTTCTCGTCAATATCTGGTCGCCCACGCGCACGTCCACAGGCCGGCCCTCCCTTGCATTTTGTCCGCCCCGCCGTTGCAGACGGGGACAATTTAATATTATATACCTTTGCGCCGGTTTTGCAAATATCCCCCGCCCCGCCCGCATATATTTTTTAAAAACGCGCGCCGGGGGTCTGTTCCCGGTGCGGCGCGGACAAAACCAGTTAAAGTGAGGATGGAAACGATGGTGGAATATACCCCCGAAGGCAAGGGCCGGGACGCACGTCGGATGACCGAGAGCCAGCTGGCCGAGGCGTTTGCACAGGGCAGCATCCTGGAGAGCACGGCTCTGGCCTATGACCGGGAGCGGCAGCTGGTGTTCGAACTGGCGGGCCGCCCTGCCCGCATGCCCCACGACGAGTGCGCCGCCGGCGCGGGCGAGGGCGCGGTGCGGGACGTGGCGCTGCTGACGCGGGTGGGCAGGCCCACCTGTTTTCGCATCACCGCCCTGCCCGAAGAGACCGGCGGCGCGTATCTGCTCTCCCGCCGGCTGGCCCAGGAGGCCTGCCAGAGGGACTATCTGGACGCGCTTTTGCCCGGCGAACTGGTGACGTGCGTGGTGACCCATCTGGAAAGCTTCGGGGCTTTTTGCGACGTGGGCTGCGGCATCAGCGCCCTTCTGCCCATCGACTGCATGTCCGTCTCCCGCATCCAGAGTCCGGCGGACCGGGTGGGCGTGGGCCAGACGCTCACGTGCGCGGTGAAGAGCCGGGACGACAAGGGCCGTCTTGTGCTGACGTTGCGGGAACTGCTGGGCACCTGGCAGGAAAACGCCGACCGCTTTCATGCCGGCGAGACGGTGGTGGGGCTGGTGCGCAGTGTGGAGAGCTACGGCGTGTTCATCGAACTTGCCCCGAACCTGGCCGGCCTTGCGGAGCGGTGCGAAGGCCTGCGCCCGGGCCAGCCGGTGAGCGTTTTCATCAAGAGTATTCTGCCCGAAAAGATGAAGATAAAACTGGTCATCGTGAACCGGGAGCTGGCGGGGCCGCTGTTCTTTGCCCCCCGCTACTTCATCACCGAGGGGCGGCTGGAACACTGGGTCTACTCCACGCCGGGCAGCAAAAAACGCATCGAGACGGATTTTGGCCCGGCGGCCTTGTAAAAGCGGGAGATTTTCACTATAATAATTCCTGGAAATACCCCGAGGAGGAAGTGAGAAGATGGCCGGAAGTGCTTTTACCTTTGGCGTGAAACCGGGCGGGCTGACCGAGAACACCGAAGTCCGCATCCTGCTGTGCTATCTCATCAAAACGGTGGCCCCCATGGCGCCCCTCACCCGCGCGGAGATCGAGCAGGCGCTGCTGGGCGAGCAGCTGGTGAACTATTTTGAGCTGAGCGCGGGCCTTGCGGACCTGGAGGAGAACGGCCTTGCCACCGTGGACGAAGCGGGCGGCTGGCGCATCACCCCCAAGGGCCTTGCGGTGGCGGATGAGCTGAGCATCGACCTGCTGCCCCGCACGGTGCGGGAGGCGGCGGTGCGCGCGGCGGTGCGGGCCCAGCAGTGGGCGCGCAAGGCCGCCCAGCACAAGGCCGAGGTGGAAAAGACCGGCGACGGCTACGCGGTGCGCTGCTCCATCTCCGAGATGGGCAGCAAGCTGTTCGGGCTGGAGGTGCTTCTGCCCGACGCCATGACCGCCGAGATGGCAAAGAACGCCTTCATCGAACATGGCAGCGACATCTACGCCCTGGTGCTGGGTGCGCTGGCCACGCCGGATGAAAAAGACTGACCAAACAAAAAGAGCCGTGCAGCATGCACGGCTCTTTTTCTGTTTTCAGTTGTCCTGCTTGCCTTCCACCACGCCCTCGTGGTGCAGGACGCTGCCGATGGTGCGGAAGAATATCTTCACGTCCAGGGCAAAGGAGAGGTTTTTGGCGTAATAGCCGTCCAGCTCCGCCTTCACGGGGATGGGCAGTTCGTCCCGCCCGTGGACCTGGGCGTAGCCGGTGAGGCCGGGCACGCAGTCGTTGGCGCCGTATTTGTCCCGCTCGGCCACCAGATCGTCCTGGTTCCAGAGGGCGGGCCGGGGCCCCACGATGCTCATCTGACCCAGGAAGATGTTGAAGATCTGGGGCAGCTCGTCCAGGCTGGTGCGGCGCAGAAAGCGCCCGGCGCTGGTGATGAAGGCGTCGGGGTTTTCCAGCATGTGGGTGGGCATGTCGTGGGGGGTGTCGGTGCGCATGGTGCGGAATTTATAAATATTAAAGAAGGTCTTGCCCTTGCCCACCCGCTTCTGGGTGAAGAGCACCGGTCCCGGGGACGAGGCCTTGACCCACACCGCGATGACCGCCAGCACCGGGGACAGGCACAGGATGGCCAGACCGCTGCACAAAAAGTCCAGCGCGCGTTTAAAAAACCGTTTATACATTTTCTCAGCCCTCCCCCATGCCGATCTCGTCGCGATGATGGTGGAAGGTAGGCACCATATCGGTGAGCGCCTGCACCAGATTCTCGCTGTTGTTGCTGTAAGCGATCTGCTTGAGGGCCATCAGGTGGTCGAAGAAGGTCTGGTTGTTCAGCCGCAGCGGCGCGCCGATGTAGATCTTGCGGTTGTCGGTCTTGCGCAGGCCCTCCTCGTCCATCAGCATCTCCTCATAGAGCTTTTCGCCGGGGCGCAGGCCGGTGAACACGATCTGGATGTCCTTATAGGGGATGAAGCCGGAGAGCTTGATGAGGTTCTCGGCCAGATCCAGGATGCGCATGGGCTTGCCCATGTCCAGGACGAATATCTCGCCGCCGCTGGCCATGGCGCCGGCCTCCAGCACAAGGCTCACCGCCTCGGAGATGGTCATGAAATAGCGCACGATGTCCGGGTGGGTGACGGTGACCGGGCCGCCCGCGGCGATCTGGTCCTTGAACAGGGGGATGACCGACCCGTTGGACCCCAGCACGTTGCCGAAGCGCACGGCGGCGAAGCGGGTCTTGCTGCGCTGGGCCATGGCCTGCACCACCATCTCGCACACGCGCTTGGTGGCGCCCATCACGTTGGTGGGGTTCACCGCTTTGTCGGTAGAGATGAGCACGAACCGCTCGGCGCCGTATTTGTCGGCGCTGACGGCCACGTTGTAGGTGCCGAAGACGTTGTTTTTCACCGCTTCCTCGGGGCTGTCCTCCATCAGGGGCACATGCTTGTGGGCCGCCGCGTGGAAAATCACCTGGGGGCGCAGGCGGCTGAACAGAGCGTCCATCTTCTTGGAGTCGCGCACCGAGGCAATGAGCACTTCCAGGTTCAGCTCGTCGCCGTATTTGCGGCGCAGCTCCTGCTGGATGGCGTAGGCGTTGTTCTCGTAGATGTCCACGATGATAAGCATCGCGGGCTTGCAGCTGGCGATCTGGCGGCACAGCTCGGAGCCGATGGACCCGCCGCCGCCGGTGACCATGATGCGCTTGCCGCCCACCAGCTGGGTGATGAGGCTGGAAAGCTGCACCTCGTCCCGGCCCAGAAGGTCTTCCACCTTCACGTCGCGGATGCGGCTGGCCAGGTCCTCGCCGTCGGTGATCATCTTCACGATGTCCGGCAAAATTTTCACGTTGCACTTGGTGCGGTTGCAGATGGACAGCACCCGGCGGCGGTTCTCCTCGTCCATGGTGGGGATGGCCAGCAGGATGGTCTCAATTTCGCAGCGCTCCACCAGCTCGGGGATGTCCTCGGTGGTGCCCATGATCTGCACGCCCATGATGTAGCGGCCCTGCTTTTCCGGCGCGTCGTCCACACAGCAGATGATGTTCATATCGGGGTTGGCCGCCTTGTACTGCTCGTGGAGCAGGGTGCTGGCGGCGTCGCCCGCGCCGATGAGCAGGGTGCGCCGCGCCAGCCGCTTGCCCTGCCTGCCCAGCTTGACGTTCCGGTACATTCGGTATGTCAAACGTGAGTAGAGGGTGAGGGCCACCGCAAACAGCGCGCTGAGGAAATAGACCGAAATGGGCACGCGGGTCTCGCTGAAGATGAAAAAAGAGGTCACGCCGAACAGCGCCACCGCGATGATGGAGGCAACGCACAGGCGGAAGAACTCCACTATTTCAGCATAGCGCCAGAGGCTGTCGTAGACGCCCATGAGGGCATAGATGATCTCGAAGCAGCTGACAAACAAAAACCAGCTGGCTACAAGCAGGCTGGAATATCGCTGGTAATCGGCCCGGCCATTGATGATGACCCAGGGCGCGATGTAGGCCAGGGAGATCACCAGAATGTCGAAGGCGATCAATATTTGTTTTCGGAACCGGCTGAGCAGCCGGGAAAAGGTTTTGCTCAAAACCATCACCAATTCTTTTAGCATCGGTCCGCAGCCGCAAGGCAGGCCAAAAGCGCCGGAACAAGGAGGGCGCGATGTAAGCCGGCGGAACACGTTCTCTTCTTTAATGTTTTGTTATATTTTACAACATCCGGGCCATTTAATCAATCCACATTTTATAGTTTGCCCGCCGCCGCACGCAAAAACCGCCGTGGCGTGCCACGGCGGTATCGGAAAGAGTGCGTTACAGGATGATGCAGATGAGGCCGGAGCAGCCCTCGTTGATGACCCGTTCCAGCGTTTCCTGCAGGCGGGCGCGGGCCTCCTGGGGCATGTGGAGCAGCTTGTTCTGCAGCCCCTCGTTCACCAGCTCGTGCAGGCTCTTGCCGAAGATGTTGGACTCCCATATCTTGATGGGGTCCTGCTCGAAGTCCTGCAGAAGGCTCATCACCAGCTCCTCGCTCTGACGCTCGGAGCCCACGATGGGCGAAATTTCGGTGTTGATGGTGGCCTTGAGCAGGTGGATGGAGGGGGCGCTGGCCCGCAGGCGCACCCCGTAGCGCCCGCCCTGGCGCACGATCTCCGGCTCTTCCAGATGCAGTTCGTTCAAAGTGGGCATCACGATGCCGTAGCCGGTGGCCTCCACCTGCTCGATGGCGCTGCGAATCTTCTCGTACTCCCGCTTTGCCTTGGCAAGGCCGATGATGCAGGGCATCAGGCTGGCCTCGTCGCAGATCTCCAGGCCGGTGGTCTCGCCCAGGACCTTGTAGAAGATGTCCGGCTCCAGCTCCAGCTCCAGGATGACCTTGCCCGTGGCCAGCTGCATGCTGCGCACCCGGGCGCTCTTGAGATACTCGCACTCCAGGGCGGCGGCCCCCTCGGCCACGTCCTTCATTTGGGTGATGGAGGCGGCGTAGTCCTGGGCGGCGGCGTACACCGCGCTTTGCAGCCAGTGGTCCGGCTCCAGCATGGTGATCCACCGGGGCATGGCGAAGGCGATCTCCTTGACATCGAACTCATAGAGGACGCTTTGCAGGATGCGGTCGATGGCCGCCGCGTCCAGGTCCACACAGCTCACCGGCAGAACGGTGTGGCCGTATTCCTCCTCCATCTGCCGCGCCAGCCGGCGGGCAGGCTCCCCCGCCGGGTCCACGCAGTTGAGCAGGATGACGAAGGGCTTGTGGATCTGGCACAGCTCCGCGATGACCCGCTCCTCGGCCTCCTTGTATTTTTCCCGGGGGATGTCGCTGATGGAGCCGTCGGTGGTGATGACAAGACCGATGGTGGAGTGGTCCCGGATGACCTTGCGGGTGCCGGTCTCGGCGGCCACGTCGAAGGGCACTTCCTCCTCGAACCAGGGGCTCTTGACCATGCGGGGTTTCTCGTTTTCCTCGTGGCCCATGGCTCCTTCCACCATGTAGCCCACGCAGTCGATGAGGCGGGCGTTGAAGCTGCCGCCGCCCTCCAGCTCCACCGTCACCGCCGTTTCGGGGATGAACTTGGGCTCGGTGGTCATGATGGTGCGCCCCGCCGCCGACTGAGGCAGTTCGTCCCGGGCGCGGGTCTTGACCGAAGGCACGGTGAGCCGGGGCAGGATGAGCTCCTCCATGAACTTTTTGACAAAGGTGCTCTTGCCGGTGCGCACCGGGCCCACCACGCCGATGTAGATGTCGCCGCCGGTGCGGGCGGCAATGTCCTTGTATACGCTGCTGCTTTCCATACGCCGGCCTCCTTTCAAACAGTCATGGGCACCAGCAGCCGGGCGGGCGCGGTCAGCTGCAGGTCCTCCAGGTGGTTCAGCTTCATCATGGCCGCCGGGGGCACATGGTAATGCTTTGCGATGTCGAAGATGTTCTCGCCCCCCTGGGCGTAGCAGATGCGCAGGGCCACGTCCGGCTCGGTGTTTTCCAGCGCGGTCTCGCAGGCGATGGAATCCACCACCGTCTCTTTGGTGCGGCGGAACACAAGGCCCCGCACCCGGATGGAGACCCGCACGGTGACCTCGCCCCCCGCCGCCACCGGCTGGGCCGAGGTGACCACCGGCCAGCACTCGGCGCGGTACTGGTCGGCGGCGCCGGGCCAGACGTCGGGCAGCTGGTAATCGAAGGATTTGTCATAGCATTCGATCTCGCCCAAGGAATTCATGCACAGCACATGGGCGCTCGCCCGGCCGCCCAGGCTGACTCCGCCGCCTTCCGCCGCCACCCATTCCAGCGGGTGCAGCGTGACCAGACAGCCGATGATCTGAGCGTTCTCGTCGGGCAGGGTGCCGGTGACCACCGTCTCTGCCGTGCGGTTCAGCGTTTCGGCCAGCTGCTCGGCGGTGACCGTCTTGTAGGTGACGTCGGCGCTGTACTGGGTGGAGAAGGCGTCGGCCACCACGTAGCACTCCACCTGGCGCACCATGCGCAGATGGAGCATGGCGGTGACGGTGAGGGTGGCCGCTCCCTCCTGCCCCGCCGCGGCGGTGAGGGTGCAGCCGATCATCTCGGCCTCGGCAAAGGCGACGGCGTCCTCGGGGGCGTTGTCCAGGTCGATGATCTGGTTGAAGGGCACCGCCTGCTCCACCGTCTCCAGCTGATAGCCCGGCTGGCTGCGGTAGGTCAGCGCCACCTGGATGCGGCCCTTGACCACCGCCTTGCCGGTGATGATCTTGACCTCGTCCACCTGGCCCACGCCGGAAATGTCGATGACCGCCTGCACCTGGCCGGGCAGGGTCACCTCTTCCTCGGCGGTGAGCAGCTTATCCAGGTTTGCCACCGTGCGAAGCCCGTTCACCGGGATGAGCTTCTGCTCCGCGCCGCAGTCCGCCAGGGCGGTGATGACCTCCTGCTCGCTCTGGGCGCACACCTGTGCCGACAGGGCATAGGCTCCCCGCACGTCCACCCGGCGCTGGTTCACCGCGCGGCAGTTGAGGTACTCCACCTCGCCGCTCACCGTGACGGAATAGCCCTGGTGCTGGCCCTCCGGCAGGTCCATGGCACGGGTGAACGGAATTTTCTGCTCGATCTGGCAAAGGCTCTGGTCGTCCTCCGCCTGATAGTAGACGACGCACCGCAGATAGCCCTCCACCGTGAGGCGGCCGGGCGTCACCTGCTTTTGCAGGGTGACGGGATAGACAAAGCACTTGACGATCTTGAAGACCTGCGGCAGATAGTCCGGGATGAGAAGTTCGGTCTCGATGGGCAGCTCGGCTTTGGTCTCCCACAGGCTGCCCATGGTGGATAAGGTATCTCTAAACACCTTGAGTTCCATTGTTTCGCCCCTTTCGCGTGTTCTGACACATGTATATTCACGCCGCCGGGGGCATATGCCGCAAAACGGGACAAACAAGGCAGCGCCCGCAGGCCGGTGCAAAGACCGGCCCG
>OLRN01000509.1_pt1 | contig 30091 bp, 26 predicted proteins | sample 1673001 | NCBI WGS metagenome assembly OLRN01 (sample SAMEA3136745, study PRJEB25190) | human gut metagenome | biome: human gut; feature: human-associated habitat; material: faeces | place: Austria | collected 2013 | reverse complement strand
TATGTAAGCCTGTTATATGTATTGATGATTAGTTTGTATATGCTGATATGCATACCTGAGTCGTATTACTTATTGCTGTGGTTCTGGAGTTCTGTCATCATATTATACATATTCTGCCATCATATTATACATATATTTTCTTGTTGTAACACAAATTCCTTATGAAAATTATCTGTCAAATAATATATTTTTGTAATTTTATACTCAGAGAGTGTGGTAGCGATAGGTTATTGCTATATTTCTATAGATCAATAAATTATATTGAACTCGTGTTAAATTAATATGGTATGAGGAATGTCTTTATAATATTTATGGGGCTTTTTATTGCTTTGTTTTGTTCTGCCCAAGAAAAAGAACTTCTCATCATAGGAACCATGCATACGGTTCCTAAAATTGTAAAGAACAGCTATAAACCCTTGTTAGACTATACGATTGAATACAAGCCAGAAGCAATATATGTTGAGTATATTCATCCTGATGATACGTTGAGTATGGATGTGTACACTCCTTTGTTTTTGGTGAAATCTGATTCATTAAAGCAGCGATACCAAATTGACGAAGAGTATTTTATAAAGCTTAAAAATAAAAAACTCTCAGATTTAACCGAAGATGATTTCTATTTCCTGTCTCAAGCTTATTTCTTAAAAAGAGACAAGGCAAATTATATGTATTATAAATACTTGAGTTTATATGGAATTGGCGGCGCAGATAAGCCATTGAGGAATGAGAATGATGATCTGACATTCAAGTTGGCCGCTCGAATGGGCATTACATATTTATTCCCAATAGACGACCACCGATCAGACAAAGAGTATTATAAAGCATGGAATAATGCTATCAGGGAATCTAAAATGAACGATGATGTCAAGATATTCAATAAATTGATAAAGAAAAACAAAAGGGGATTAATGTTTGCTGCCTTGTCTGGGAAACTTGCTAAATATACCAATGATCCAAAGACCCTTTACAGGTATTATCTTATTAATTCATTTCGATTTGTCAATCATTCCAATGTATATACTGAGTCAGTTGATGAATATTGGAAACAACGAAATCAACGGATGGCAGAAAACATAGTAAAACAAATCATTACAAATCCTTATGAAAGAAATGTCTTGATAGTTGGGGCTGGACATGTAATAAGTTTATCAAATGCATTGAGAAAGATTTGTCCTCGTTTGAAAGTTATGCTAATGCATGAATATGGCAAAAATTGAACAATGATGCCTGGAGAAAACATTCTGAATTACCGTATTTATTGATTATGCTTAAAGATAATGATGGGAAAAACACAAGGATGTAAAAGATACGGGACTGTTCATATAATTTTAATATAGCTATTCAAAAGAATAAGAACTGTGCGGCAGATAATTCCCAACTTATTTCACGGAAGGCATAATAGCTGTGAAACTATTAATATGATAATAATGGACAGTTAACAGACCTGTGGCTCACTGTCATCATTCATAATTGTATATGCAGCGACTTACAGAAACAGATATGCAGACATACACAGTCGTATGTTTCCTTAAAGTTTACAGTTTATATTCTTAGATCCTGTTATGTAATTGAGGAAAGAGGAAACTGGCATAAAATATTTATCGTGCAACTTTAATGCTCTAAGTATTGGAAACAATCGGAAAGAAACAGAATATAAGCATGAGTTCTGCATAATTCATAAGGTTTCGTTTATTACGTTTTCTGTTTAGTTTGTCTTCAATTATATATTTTCCTTTTGCTGTGCATATTCCTTGTAAAATTATTGATCAGGCTCTTGTTATAATTGTATGTACAAACTTTATATTATCACGAAATTCCATTAATTTTGCAATGAGGAAAAGGAAACTGCTATTCATCTAGTTTAAGCATTAGCTCCTTTTTTTGATATTGGAGAAAGACTTTACTTTGATTCAGATGAAAGACAAAATGAAATACACAACTTAATTATTAATTAATTTAATGTAATGAAAAAGACACTGTTATTCTTATTACTGTTCATTCAGTCAGTTTTTTCTTTTGCGGATAATACGGCCGGATGGAGTATTTCCACAACAGAAAAAGAAGGTGATTATTACGGCACAGTTGTAGCCAGCGGACGTATCGGCATACTGCCGTGGAGAGAGCCGTTCTCGATAAGGGACGTGTTTCTGAATCATGTGTTCGACGCTGACGGAAAGAACGGAGTGAGCCGTGTGCTCCGAGGCATCAATCCTTTCCAGATGCAGGTGTATATAGACGGCCGGCGACTGGAGATGAGTAATGTGGACGACTGGAAACAGACGCTGAGCATGAAAGAGGCTGTTCACCGCTCATCGTTCTCATGCATGAAGAAGGCCAACGTGAGTTATGAGGTGCGTGCGCTGCGCAACATGCCGTACGCAGGACTTATAAGCGTCAATGTCGAAGCTCTTGAGGACATGGTTCTGGATGTCCGCAACATGCCGGTTGTGCCGAACGAATATAAAGAACCGGTCACAGAGATGCAGAGCATAAATGTGGAGGGCACAGAGTTGCAGATAATGCGCACCCATGCTTATTCATTATACAGAAACTGTGAGGTGTCCGCTTCGTCGGCCTTTGTGCTTCCGGAGAACAGCGATGCCAACGTGATGAGCTCTGCCAACACAGTCGAGATATACAAACATCTGACGAAAGGCGAGAAATTCAGCTTCAGTCTTATCGGTTCCATCTGTACAAACCGCGACTTCATCGATCCGTACAACGAATCCAACCGCCAGGTGATATACGGTGTTTACGAAGGAATCGACCAGCTGGTGAGTGTTCATGAGGCACAGTGGAACGAGATATGGAAGAGCGACATCATCATAGAAGGCGACGACGAAGCCCAGACCAGCGTGCGCCTTGCCCTGTACAATCTCTATTCGTCAATCCGTGCGAACAGCCGTTTGAGCATACCTCCATTCGGTCTTTCGTCACAGGGGTACAACGGCCACATATTCTGGGATTCAGAAATATGGATGTATCCGCCGCTGCTGTTCCTCAACCACGACATGGCCCAGTCGATGATGGAATACCGTTTCGATCGTCTCGGTGCCGCACGTAAGAAAGCCGAGGCCAACGGTTATATGGGAGTGATGTTCCCATGGGAGAGCGATGACGCAGGCGAGGAAGCCTGTCCGACGTGGGCTCTTACCGGTCCGTTCGAACACCACATCACCGGCGACATTGGCATTGCCGCATGGAACTACTACTGTATGACTCAGGACAGGAAATGGCTCGAGCAGAAAGGCTATCCGTTGATAAAGGAGATTGCTGACTTCTGGATAAGTCGCGCCACGAAGAACGCCGACGGAACATACTCGATAAACAATGTTGTGTGCGCCGACGAATACGCCATGGGCGTGGACGACAATGCTTTTACAAACGGCGTGGCAATCGTTTCGTTGAGAAACGCATGCAAGGCGGCAGCTCTTTGCGGAATGAAATATCCTAAGATATGGAGCGAGGTGGCAAATAAAATAAGCATACATCGTTTCGAGGACGGAGTGATAAAGGAATACGAAGATTATGACGGACGCGGTATAAAACAGGTGGATGTCAATCTCTTGGCTTATCCTTTGCAGCTGGTTACGGACGCATCGGATATTAAGAAAAACCTTGTATATTACGAAGACAAGATAGACAAGAACGGTCCTGCCATGTCGTTCTCCATCTTTGCCGTGCAGTACGCACGACTGATGCAGGGTAAGAAGGCATACGAGATGTTCGTACAGGGCTACCGTCCCAACAAGCTGCCTCCGTTCGGTGTGATATCCGAGGGTGCGGGTGGCACAAATCCTTACTTCACCACAGGTGCGGGCGGAATGCTTCAGGCCGTCATCAATGGTTTCTGCGGACTGGAGATAACCGACAAAGGCATCCGCCAGCTGCCGTCAGTACTGCCTCCGCACTGGAAGAAACTCACCATAACTGGAGTAGGTCCGGACAAGAAAACATATACGAGGGTTCAGAAATAAAACATAGCCTGCACGGTTTGAACGCTATGTAAAGGCAGAATCCTGTTATCATATCTCCGCCGTACGTCTGACACTGGAGCATTGTGCTCATCCGGTTTCAGCCGTACGGCGGAGTTTTTTGTTTCTTCCTTTTCTAATAAGGCGTGGCGCTCACGCTATGTACGCCTTTGTATCATTATGTATGCGGTGTGACATCACAGCCTGGTTTTATCATGTGCGTCCTTGCCGCATTCGGTTTTTATCTGATGTTTCCTGCTTATAAACCATTCCGATTTATAAGAACAAAAAAAGGAAGCTATGGCTGCCACCGCTTCCTTTGTACTTTTTCTATATATTGTTCACGTAGCCTGTCTATTTCGCCGGCCGTACATCATCGTCACGGCAGAGCACTTTCAGGCAAAAATCAGGAGCTTTCCGTTGTCCGGCAGAATCTTTAACAGACCGTCCGCACGTTATTTCTGCTTCTTATCCGTACTTAATGATGACCGTTATCTTGGCCTTTTCATAGCGTGTGTCGCGTCTTTCCGGAATGTACGGCCTGGTACAACGCATCATGTATATGCGGTTCTGGCGTTCGCCGCGCACCGTCAGCATGAGTGTGAGTCCTTCCTCGTCGCGTTTCTCCGTGAAGTTCCCGCTCTTCGACTCACGCCTGAATGCGTTGATGAACTCGTCAATGCCCATATGGTTAAGCTCTATCACGTTGACCACCTTCTGCACCTTGCGCGTCTTCGGGTCGCGTTCTACGGCTGAGGTATATTTGCTTGTTCCGCGCGACGAGTAATTGTCCATCATGTCGTCTATCCTGTTCTGCGCCGCGACATTCATCATTGCCGCGACAAACAGCAGCGCCGTTATGATAATTCTATGTATGTTCATATATGTGATAGTTTTATTCGTTCAACATAAGTTCCACCTCCCTGCGCATGTCAGGATCGGATATGTTGTCGAGCACATCCTGCTCGGCACGGTCTATGACGTTGTGCTCGGCCCGCTGTTCTATGTGGCGCGAGTCGGCCAGAGCCTGCTCTATGTCGCCCCGTATGGTTCTCAGGTCGTCTATGCGCCGTCCGTTCTCTATGACGTAGCTGCCGCCGTATATGCGTGCCAGCGACTGTTCCTCGCGGTAGTCAGAATAGATGGCTATGCCTACAGCCAGTGCCAGCACGGCTGCCGCGCTCATAAGTGCACGCCGTATCATGCTCACCGTCACGGCGTGTCGCGGCTTCTCCTCGCTCATTGCGCCGAAAGCCTCCATCACCGGGCGCATCCGCTCCAGACTGTCGGGCAGTCTTTTGCGTCGGAACACCCTGTACAGCCGTGCTTCTTCCTCCGTAGTTGTCTCACCGTCGAAGAAGCGTTCCACGAGCTGTTCTATTTCTTTTGTCTTCTTACTGTTCATTTCCGATGTCTTCAATATAATGTTTCCTCACCGCCATTCGTGCCCTGCTCAGCGTCTTTCGTACGGCGGCCTCGCTCGTTCCTGTCAGTTTTGCGATGTCTGCGGTGCTCATACCGTCGATGTGGCGCAGGCGAAGTGCCACCTGTTGTGCTGCCGGCAGCCGGTCGATAACCTTCATCACTTGCAGGAAAGGATCGTTGTCTGTCGGCGTTTCTGCCATGTCGCGCTGTTCGGCCGACAGCGGTACTATCACCGCGTGACACCTCCGCAGACTGTCCACACACAAGTTTCTGACAACGGCGCGCGCCAGAGCCGCCATAGGACTGCGCAGTTCGTCGCGCATGGCCCACAGCTTTGCAAGCGTCTCCTGTACCGCGTCCTCGGCCTCGCTGTCGCTGCCCAGCATGTGTGCGGCTGTTGCCACAAGCATGGAGCGCAGCTGTCCGGCCTCGTGTTCGAATTCTTCCGTTGTCATCTGTTTCCTTGTACTGTTTCTATTTTTGCGGTGCATGTCGCAGCAGTGCGCACTGCTGCCGCCCGCCGTTGTCGTCTTTTGCCCGCCGTCGGGGCTGAGGTCAGAACTTGTTCAGTCTCGATGTGTTCACATGTGATATTCCCGAGCCGTCGAAAGAAGTGTTGTCGGCCGTTCCCGAGAGCGTCACATTTATCTGACCGCTTGAGTTCACCTTTATGCTGCGGCAGTCGAGTGCCATTTCGAAGTTGCCTATTCCGCTGCAGTTGAGTTTCGCTTCGCCGCCGGAGAAGCTCATCTCGTAGCGGCTCTGTCCGTTCACGTTCATGTCCAGCTGTTCCGATTTCAGCTTGCCGTTCCTTCTGTCAACTCCCGAGTTGGTTATGCTTATGGCGTTTGCTGTCACGTCTCCGTTGTTGTCTGCCTGTCCGGAGTTGGCATAAGTATAGTTGTTGTCCAGATGGAATGAACCCTCCATTCCGTACATTCCGGTGTTTTTCAGGGTGGCTGTCGAGCCTTTCACGTCGCCTGATATGCGCAGTTGTCCGCCATTGCTGCATGAGTAGCTGCCGGTCAGGCTGAACGCGCTGCTCATGTTGCATACTCCTTTGTTGTACAGATTGGCCGTAGAACCTTCCATGTTGCCCTTGATGTTAAGCTGTCCCGAGTTGTTTATTGTCAGGCTACCGCCTTTTATGCTGTTGCTTTGGAACATCAGCACACCCATGTTCTCCAGCGAAAACATATTCATGTCCACTGTCGTCATCTCAGCCGTCATCCTTCCTGTGTTGTCGATGCTCAGTCCGCTGCCACCTTTGCCTGATACGTTCTGCACATTCATATTGAGTATTCCCTTGTTTTTTATCTGCAGTCCGTCGCCGTTGAGTTGCTTTGTATAGAATCCCATTATGCCGCGGTTCTCTATGACGCTTATCTCCGGAGCTGTGATATACAGCGTGATTTTATCCTGTTTTGAGTTGTCATCGGAATTGGGTACGTTCTTTTTCGTTTTCAGTACGAGAGTAGAACCGCTCACCGAGATGTCGCATCTGTCAATCTGTTTCTGGGTAGCGCGCACCTTCACGCTGCGTTTTGTGTCCTGTGTATAGTGTATGTCCACAATCACAGACGCCTCTATTCCGCTGAAACTGCCCAGATTCAGTGTTTTTTCCACCTCGCCGTTGCCTGGCAGTTCTGCTCCGGTCGCCATGTAAGTGGCCGCTGTGCTTTTGTTTGTTCCGCTGCATGAAGTCATGCATAATGACGTAGCTATAATTACCAATGCCAATGTTTTCATTTTCATAATGTGTATTTTAATTTTGTTTCATGTCTTATTTAACGTGAGTCAGACGAATGATTGATGCCTGTAATGCCGGTGATCAGCGGAAACCGTTGCCTTTCCGGATTGGACTTTTATGGTGAAATGCTTTTACGCGAGATGCTCATCCGGGCAGGTTGTCCGTCGGATGGAAATACAGCTTTTGCCAATCCGCGAAGGCACGGTGCCCCCCTTTATCCTAAGGACAGACTATTGTTGTAGGCGCGCTGTTTCGTATGGGACATACTTAAAGTATTCTTCAAATTTATCAATACGGTTTACATGATAAGTCTCACCGCAACCGTTTATCTTAATCTGGTCTGCCGTAAACGAGATAAGCGACCAGTAAATTCCTCCGTCGGGATTGAACACGCAGGCATTAGGATTGAATTTGCTATTGTCTATCTTCAGATTGTCTGCGGCAACAGTATAATTATCAGGTGCCATATATGATGTCAGTTCTCCGGTATTATTGTTGCGCATCATACGGATATTCTGAAAAAACAATGTGCCGTTATCGTTGTTCGCCGTTGCTGCTGCCCGGATATATATCATGTTAGGATTAATCAGATAGATAAACATGTGGCGGTTGGTATTGACCTCACACATAAAGACATCGCCGTCTTTTCCAAACTTAGCGCCAAGCCTCCATTCCTGTAAACATTTGCCTACGTCTGACTTGCTGTTCGCACGGGATTTCTCATAAGGTTTGCAGGTCTCTATCTCCTCCACTTTAGACATCACCTTGTCGCCGATACGCAGAGTCCTGACGGCTGTTCCGTTAATGGTCTTAACCTCATCGGTGAGTTTGAGAGGCGCAACCGTCTCAACTACAAATGCCGAATCCTTGTAAGTGGTACGGCTATATATATTTTGTGTCGGGACATTGAGAAATGCTCTCAACCCCTTTGGAGTCTTCTCGAAGAACATACAGACACTGTCTGTTATGACCGCTTCGGCATCGTTTGATGCCCAGACGCCGCGATATTTTGAAAAATCACCGGCGAAAGACATGCCGTGAAGTACAAAGGTAAGTAAAAAAACAAAAAATAGTCTTTTCATAATATGTGAATATAATTGATTTAACGTGGTCCGACGAATTGTAAAAGTCTGTAACTCCGGCAATCGGTTAAGACCGTTGTATCATTATGATTACTTAAAATCAAGGAAACACAAACCTATGGTCACCGAGAGCAAAGTATTGTTATTTAACGTGAGTTCGGCGAACTGTAAATGCTAAAGTTTTCATTTTCATAATATATATGTTCTTTATTCTGCTTTGCGTTTTACTTATATTACGCAATATTTACGTATTTGTGACATTTCGAGCATTATTTTTTTTGATTTTTTGTTAACGGTGATGGCCGGTATATGACGCCAGGAAGAAAGTGAGACTGCGGTGTTTACTCTCGGATAAGTGTTGCTTCCTTATGTATGGATGAAAACGATATGGGCAACTTTCAGATTGAAAGCAGATTTTGATTTTTCCGCCTCAGTTTACTGATATACCCCGAAAAATAAGCGAGTATTTGCGGGCAGACTCTCCGTCGGACGCAAATTCGCGAAAAATAAGAGGTTTGTGCAAGATGTTGTATGTCAATGGGTTATATCTGGGGATGATTCTGTCATCATGCAAAAGACACTGTTTCAGCACGTGATACAGCCCGTTTTAGGGCCTGAAATGAACTATATCACACCCTGAAACAGACGTGATCAGACCCTAAAACGGGCATTATCGGAACGCAGAACGGATTGTCCGGCATTCCACTACAGGGTATACCCCAAGTCTGTATGGCCCGAACCGGCCTTTATTATGCAGGATTTAACATTCCTTTACATCTCTTTTGCGAAAATATTTTGTCAAAAAAAAGTCAAGAAAAACTGTAAGTGTGCCCCTCGGGTTTTCTTCCGAAACGCTGATATTAAGCGTTAGGGAAGACACGGGAAGCATGGCTACTTCCTGCGATGATGATTTGTCGGTTGTGACAACGCGGATTTATCATCACGTGAGGAACGAGGGTCACGGTTCACGTCCCCATGCGTTGTAAGCACGTTTTGCGGCATTATACGGCACTTAATGAATAAAAACCAAATCCCCATTGATTTTCTGCGGAGCGCGTGAAATACGCTTCCTCCGGTCCGTCGGGCCGCAGCCGTCATCCGTCGAGGCAATAAACCTCACAAAACCTCGTTATCATATCAGTATGCAATGGACAGACCAGATACGCAGGGTTAAGATTTTTCTTGTTGTGGCAGCCGTCATCATAGCTGTCGCATCGCTTCTCGTGTCCCATTTTCTCATCCGCGACCTCTCGGCAGAGGAACACAAGAAGATGGAGACGTGGGCCGAGGCCATGCGCACCTTCAGCAATGCCGACAGCAACGCCGACCTCAATCTCGTGCTCAAGGTGCTCAACGGCAACACCACTATTCCCGTCATCGTGATGGACGAGAACAAGAATGTGCAGACATTCCGCAACCTCAGTATCAGTTCTTGTTCCAACTATGCCGACACACTCGCCTACGTCAAGGCCGAGGGCCTGCGCCTGCTCCATTCTGATAAGGTGATAAAGGTGGCGCTGTCCGACAATGTTCCGTCCGACTACGTGTATGTTTGCTACGACGATTCCGTTATGCTCCGCCGCCTGTCTTCCTATCCTTACGTGCAGCTCGGCGTGGTTATGATCTTCGTTGTCATAGCCATCTTTGCGCTGCTCACGTCGAAGAAGGCCGAGCAGAACAAGGTGTGGGTGGGCCTGTCCAAGGAGACCGCCCATCAGCTCGGCACACCTATATCGAGCCTTATGGCCTGGGTGGAAGTGCTGAAGGAGACTTATCCGTCGGACGAACTTATCCCCGAGATGTACAACGACATCAGCCGCCTGCAGCTTATAGCCGACCGTTTCTCCAAGATCGGGTCGCTGCCGGAGCTTGTGCCTACCGACCTGCGCGACGTCATGGACCATGTGGTGAACTATATGGACCGCCGCACGTCGTCGAAAATCAGGATGACCTGCTGTTTCCCCGACACGGGCGTCATCGTGAACATCAACGCTTCGCTCTTCGAGTGGGTGATAGAAAATCTCTGCAAGAACGCTGTCGATGCCATGAGTGGTGAGGGCAGCATCACCATAACCGTTTACGACGAGCCCGGACGCACTGCCATTGAGGTGAGCGACACGGGCAAGGGCATACCAAAGAAGAATATAGGCAACGTGTTCCGACCGGGTTTCACCACAAAGAAACGCGGATGGGGCCTCGGACTTTCGCTTGCAAAGCGCATCGTGGAGGAGTATCACCACGGCCGGATATTCGTGAAAAGCTCGGAGCCGGGACGCGGTACGACGTTCCGTATAGAGTTGAAGAAATAGAAATGATAATATGAAATCATAATTACCCGGTCATTTACGATTATTGTGGTAATGTTTATACAAACAACATTCTTATATGAATGGATGTAAGTGTTGTTGAATAAAATATTGAATAATAATGGTACAGTGTTATTATTCATTCCATTTACATTTTATATCTTTGTGTATTGAAAGTCTGTTGAAAAGTTCCGTTTATGACAAAGCAAGAAATTTCAGAATACGTACGAATACAATATCCTCGCGAAAACGAAGGATGTGATTGGAAAGAATATAAAAATCTTAGAAACAGCCTTTGCGGACATGAAGGTGATGATGTGGTGTCGTATGTGTCAGCCATTTCCAATATGAATGGTGGTGCGATAGTTATTGGAATACAAGACAAAACTTTCGATGTAGTAGGTATTCAGGACGTTGGAAATTACACAATAGAATCGGCAAAGGCAAAGATTGTGGAGAAATGTAGAAATATATCCTCCGAAGAACTGAATATAGATGAACTTACTGCAGAAGACACAGGTGAAAAAGTATGGATAATAACAATACCTAAACATAAATCGCGTCTGCCTGTTTATGCGCACAATAAGGCTTGGCAACGTATCGGAGACTCTTTGGTTGAGATGACTGATGACAGGCTGCGGACAATCTTATCAGAACTTGTTATAACAGATGACTGGAGCGTCGCGGTTGTTGAGGATGCTACGATTGCAGACCTTGACCCGGAGGCAATAGAAAAGGCGCGTAAGGAATACACAAAAAGGAATCCGTTCCGTAAGGCGGAAATATCAGCATGGGACGATACGAAGTTTTTGGATAAAGCAAAAATCACAATTAACGGTAAGATAACCCGTACAGCTTTAGTTTTGTTGGGCAAAGAAGAGAGCGAACATCTGCTCACACCATACGTAGCTTGCATACGTTGGTCATTGCGCGAGGTAGGAGCAACCCAGAACAAAGATTACGAAATACTGTCTATACCCTTATTGTTAAGCGTTGACAAACTTTATAATAAAGTGCGTAATGTCAAATACAGACTTGTACGTCCGGACTCTATGTTTCCTGATGAGATGTTGCGTTATGATATGTTCAACATCCGTGAGCCACTGAACAATGCCATAGCACACCAGGATTATACTAAATGTGCAAGAATAGAAGTAGTGGAATATGAGGATGATCATATTATATTTCAAAACTATGGAACGTTTTTGCCGGAGAGTGTTGAGAATGTTGTGACGAAAGATTGCCCGGAGTCGGTTTATCGCAATCGTTTTCTTGTGGAAGCAATGCGTAACCTGAATATGATTGAAACAGAAGGAGGTGGTATCAAAAAAATGTTTGTCAATCAACGGATGAGGCTGTTCCCTATGCCGGAATATGACTTGTCGGACAACAAGGTAAGGGTGATGATAATAGGAAAGGTTATTGATGAAAACTTTGCTCGTATATTGACGGACAATCCTGAATTGCATCTTGATGATATAATGTTGCTTGACAAAGTGCAGAAGAAAAAGTGCATAACTGATGAACAGGCCGCCTATCTGAGAAAACGCAGATTTATAGAAGGTCGTAAACCAAACTTTTATCTTGCTCATAAAGTGGTTTCAAAGACAAAAGATGCAACCTTGAAGGGACAGTATATAAAGAACCGGAGTTTTGATGATGAATACTTTATGAAACTGATACTGGAATATTTAAATAAATTCGGTAAGGCTTCACGTAAAGATATAAACGGATTGTTGGCAGGAAAACTGTCGGATGTGTTGGATGACACACAAAAGAAGAACAAGATTGATTATCTGTTGAAGAAGTTGAAAGAAAGAGGTTGCATCGAATTTAACAAAGAAAAGCAGTGGATTTTAAGCTGAGAATTCCGCGACTTTTCCGCGACTTTTCCGCGACTTTTCCGCGGAGCTTATTTGTAATGTGTTGGTATAGTGGTACTTATGGAATTGTTATAATAATATGTTTCAGTGAATGCTATCGGTATTCAACGTGTTTGTGTTATTAAGCAGAGGGCTAATCGATAGAAGCCAGAACAATGGTTTTAAGTTATTCACTCTGGAGGTTTGTGACTGATCTGGCTTATCATGCAAACAATATGGTTGACCGCAGTGAGAATGTTATTGGTGACTCTTATATGAAATGTGCTTGGCATGCAGTAAGCAGAAGTAAGATAATTTGGCGTTATTGTCCTGAATTTGCATTGGGAAATGTTATGTTAACTAAAGGAATTAGTTAAATAACTAATCGTTTTAGTTTTATTAACTCTCTTTTCTTGCATTCAACTAAAAGTTTTAGTTATTTTGCCATTGTAAAAAACAGAAACCGTTATGAAGACACTTACAAACAAGGAAGAAGAGATAATGAATCATTACTGGAGTCGCGGCGACATGCAGATACGTGAGCTTCAGAGTTGTTATGACGACCCGAAGCCGCATGTGAATACTCTTTCGACGCTCGTGCGCATACTTGAGGAGAAAGGTTTTCTGTCGCACCGCGCTCTGTCGGCACGCTGTTTCCAGTATTTCGCCACGGTGAGCCGTGACGAGTATAGCCGCGGATCGCTGAAAAACGTCATCAGCAAGTTCTTCGGCAATTCCTATCTCGACGCTGTGTCGTCGCTCGTGAAGGAGGAAGACCTCACCGTGGACGACCTGAAGAAACTTATAGATATGGTGAAGGACAAATAGTTCCGCGCCATTATACGCTCTCTCCATGGCGTGCAGGCCATTGTCGTGCGCCCGTCATACAATCAGACAAAGCTAACCTGTAAACATTATCACAATGGGAATGTTCTTCGTATATATAATAAAGGTGGCAGTTTTTCAAACCATATTCTATCTGACATACAAACTGCTGCTCAGCCGCGAGAGCTTTCATGCCTTCAACCGCGGTGTGCTGCTCACGATGCAGGCGGCCGCTCTCCTGCTGCCTCTCATGCACATCACGCTGGAGACGCCGGCTCCCGTACATCAGACCATCGCCCTTGCCGAAGCCGCCTTCGTACAGACTGCGGTCGAAGCAGAGGGCGACGGGGCGGGACTGACGCTCATACAGGCGCTCACACTGGTGTGGATGGCAGGCTTCGCGCTGCTTCTGTTGCGCTCGGTGGTGTCGCTGTTGCGTCTTACGATGCTCCTGCGCGGCGGCCGGCGGTGTGAGACCTGCGGCGCGATGGTGACCGTAGTGCCCGGCGACAGAGCACCTTTCAGCTGGTTCCGGCGCATAGTCATCAGTGAGAAAGACTACGCGGCAGGAGCCCGGGAGATAGTGATACACGAGCAGGCACACGTGGCCCGCCTCCATTCCGTCGATATAGCTCTGTGCAACACCATAATAATGTTCTGCTGGTTCTCGCCGGCGGCGTGGCTGTTGCGTGCCGAACTGCGCGACGTTCACGAGTATGAAGCCGACGACGCCGTGCTCCGCCGGGGTGTCGATGCCTCGGGCTATCAGCTACTTCTCATACGCAAGGCAGTGGGCGAACGCCTGTTCGCCATGGCAAACAATCTGAACCAAACCAACTTAAAAAAAACGTATAACTATGATGAAAATGAAAAAATCAAATCCGTGGAACCGTGTCAAGGCAGCCGCAGTGCTTCCTTTGGCCGCAGTGTCAGTGCTTGTATTCGCCACTCCGGCAGCCACAAAGATGGCCGGTGAGGTGGCACTGGAGAGTGACAAGGTAGTGTCTGAAGCCGGCGCAATGATTGTGAAGGCAGATGCAAAGAGTGAGAACATGACATCGGCGAAGGTTTCCGCCACCGCCAAAATGGCTGTGCCGGCTGACTCAGTGAAACAATCTGTAAAAGTGGGAGCAAAGTCTATCCCAGACGATGTGCTTGTGGTGATTGATGGCCGTGAGACAAACATGAACGAGTTGAATGGTCTTGACGCGTCAAAAATAAATTCGGTGACTGTACTTAAGGACGATTCTGCTACTAAAATATATGGTGATAAGGCGAAGAATGGAGTAATTGTGGTGACCATGAAAAAGTCTGCCGGTGAGTCTTCTGCTTCTTCCGCCTCTTCAGAAAATAAGGCAACAGCAGGCAAGGTGAATACTATTACGATACACCAGAAGGGCAATCCTGTGACAGCGGGTGACGTGAAGGATATGAGAATTGTCAAGTTGAGCAGTGATGGAAAGAAACCAACGACTGTCGAGGTTTACAATATGGAGAAAGAACCCACCTATATGATTGACGGCAAGACCGTGACAAAGGAAGAGGTTGAAGCCCTTTTGCCGAACGACATAGAGTCGGTGGTGGTGAATAAAGGCGGCACCTCGGGCGAGAACACAGTGAATATATTTCTTAAAAAGAAAACAACAGACGAATAATCCGCGCTTCCGTTGATCGGAACTCTGCGACATCTGTCTGTCTCCGGCGCACAGCGTACGGGACGGACAGATGGATTTTACGTTTCATCATAGTAGGTCATAATATTTATTCTGCGCGATACGGGCATGGCTGCGGCACGGTGGCGGCATGCATATCGCTGCGGAACGTATAATGAAGAAGACCGTGGCACGGGCTGAGAGCCTCTGTGCCACGGTCTTCGCATATTGTAGCGGTGTGCCGGCGGCGTCATAGTCTGTTTATGGCAGCCTTCGCCTTGTTCACGGCTTCGGTGGCCGTTGTCTGGTCTAGCAGCTTCTCGTCGAACGCCGACAGTATGTTTTCTATCTTCTTCAGCATCGACTTGTTGCCTTTGCTGCGGGCTTCCTCCTTCAGCAGGCGCACCTTCTCATACTGCTGTATGCCCTCCGCCATACGCTCAAACCTTATGGAGCTGCGGCCGTCGGGATAGACAAGGAACGGGTCGCCGGCCGGCCATGCGGTGAAGCATGCATCGGTGAGCGGACTTGCGGTCCAGCTGTTGAACGCCCAGCGCAGATATCCGTCGAGGTCTTCCTTTGCGCTGTGCCATGCCAGCCACTCCGATTCTGCCGGCGGACTCTGTATGAAGGTGTTGGGGCGCGGCGGTGTGCAGCATGTGTAGAACGTGGTGTTCATGCCTGCGGCGCGTCGGCTGGCTACGGTTTCGGCAGGGAATTTCTCGTTTATTATCACGCAGTAGTCGTCGAGCTTGTCCTCCAGCTCCTTGTGATATGAGCCTGCGAGCGCCACCTTGAAGCCGCTGTCTGCCTTGCGTATCACCTCGAGCGTGGCGAGCATGTCCTTCAGTTGGCGTTCGTCCATGGCTATGTGGGTGATGTCGAACCATCCCTTCTCTTTCAGATGAGCGGCGAACGAGCGGAGCATCTCCGTCCACAGCTGTTCGTAGGCCTTGTCGCCGGGATTGGCGTCGATGGCTTTGAACGAGTTGGTGGCCTGATCGAGGTAAGAGAAAGAGAGCTTCCACGGAATCATGGAGTAGCAGCTTATCTGTTTTTTCACGCCGAGACTCATCATGAACTCCACCCATTTGTCGAACGCCGTGTAGTCGAACGCCCATGTGCCATCGGCCTTCTTCATCCACGTTATCATGCTCGGGAAGGCGTCGTAGGTCTGTCCGTTCCACGGACGGTGCACCATCGGCACGGTGATGGCCTTGCCGCCGGCGTCGGCGTAGAGCTGCATTATCGGGCGCATGAGTCTGAAGTGCTCGTCGCTGAACGGCTCCACGTTGTAGTAACGGGCCACGGCGTAAGGATTCTGCCATAGGTCTAAGTGGAATTTCCAGTCTTTGGCTGAAGGCAGTGTACGGTTCGTCACCTTCAGGTTGAGGCGCAGCGACGCTATCGTTTTGCCGTCGGCCTTCACCTCTACGGTGCCGCGATATGTGCCTGCCTTGGCATTCTGCGGCACGCTTATGCTCACCCATCCGCAGCGGGTGGTGTTGGACTCCATGTCGAGTTGGCGCGTGAGATGGTCTATCGGGTCGGCCACGAGAAAATGTCTGTACTCCTCCTGATTGCGGAAGCCACACGTGTTCTGTCCGTCCTTCTGCAGTTCGTCCGCCATGACATATCTCACGAAGGCCGTCTGTACGTTCGCCTTGCTTATTGTTGAGGCCGGACCGGTGAGGTCGCCTGCCTCGAAGGTGAGTGCGGACAGTTTCTCCGGCGTGCTCACGGCGAGCTGTGCCGACACTTTCTCGCCCCGCCATGCCGTGAGACTTATGCTCCCGGCGGTGGCTTTGGCGGGCAGTTCCTTGTTGTAACGGGTGTCGGTGTCGCCCCATCCTGCGGTGACTTTCTTCACTGCGCTCCATGCCTTGGCGTCTGTTGCGGTGGGGTTGGGCAGTTCGTTGTAGTCTGTCGTTGCTTGTCCGAACGCGCACAGCGCGCCTGCTAACAGCGCGGCGAGCATTGCCGTCCGTCTTTTTCTGATAGGTTCTGGTTTCATGTTGGCATTATTGTTTTTGAGGGTTAGTATGTTGGTTTCCTTTTATCGGCATGAAAAGATGCGTACATCCTGGCGGAATGGTGTTCTGTTCTGTGTCTTTCCGCCCGCAGTCTTGTGTATTATACAAAGGTAATGAAATACAACAACTTGCGCAAAAGGATGATATGTTTTTTAATTTAAATTATCCGTAGGGCTTCATACTGTTTCCTTTTCTGTTCATGATGTGCGGCCGGTGACTGATAGCGACGGCGCGGACGGATACTCCTCATCGGGCCATCCGCAGAAATATAAAAAAACAAAAAGCGCAGTCGGAAAAGTTAAATTTTTATCGTGGAAATCTCGTAAAAACTGCGTGAAATCGTCCGTGACAGGATTTTGTTCGGAAAATCGTAAAAATGAAGAGTCTTTGTAAGTTGTTGACAGATAGTGATTTACCGGAGATGATATTCCGATGGTATTTTCTTCGTCCTGCGAAAGAGCCTTTATTGCACTCCGATACGGGCCGTTTCAGGTGGTGATATGGTGCATATCAGGCCCTAAAACAGTTAATATCAGAGCGTGAAACGGGCTCTTTCGCAAGACCGTCAGCGCGGTGCCGATATGTGGAATGTACGTAACGGGCTTTCCGGAGAGCGGCCGGCGGACGGAATTTCTCTGTAATCGGGAAAATAATGTGTTAAATCCAGTGTACCGAATGTAAACGGATGTTAACGGAAATTTGCAAATACGTGCGCATGCAGGGTGGGGGATGCTCCTGCCGGCGCGTCATTGCCGTGTGGCGTCCTTGTGCGTTCGGGCTGCCTGTGTTTGTTGCACGTTTCTGCCTAAGTGTGCGAAAAGGAGCGGCAAACACGGCCCGTTATCGGTGTCAGATACTTAAATAACATGATTTTTTGCTTTTTTATGTGCTGGTATGAAAATAATTTGTAACTTTGCATCCCAAAGGCAGACTCTGCTCTGTGTGCGTGTGAAGCAAACGGTTTCCTCGCGTCGGCACTGTCTGCGCAGACTATCCTTATAGCCCGATGTTCAGCTTGGAGTCTTTTAAAATAGATTTGAAAGGGTTGGAGACCGGCGTCACGACGTTTCAGTATGACCTCGGCGATGCTTACTTCAGTGCCGTTGGCGGTTCGGAAGTAGGTGGAGGCGACGTGCATGTCAGTCTGGATGTCCGCCGCTCGTCAACTCATTACGAACTTGATTTCTCCATTTCGGGAACTGTGACGGTGGCCTGCGACCTGTGTCTCGACGACATGGAGCAGCCCATAGAGTCGCACAACCACATCGTGGCTAAGTTTGGTGACGAATGTTCAGAAGACGAAAACCTCGTCATTGTCGATGAGAGCGAAGGCGTTCTCGACGTGGCGTGGCTCATATACGAATTCATTGCTCTTGCCGTTCCCGTCAGACATGTGCATGCACCTGGCAAATGTAATCCTGTCATGATAAAGGCTCTCGAAGAGCACTCGGCTGCCCGAAGCAGCGAGGAGGACGGTGCGACAGCGGTGGATCCGCGCTGGAGTGAACTGGAAAAATTAAAAACAATAATTAAAGATTAAAAGAAAATGGCACATCCTAAAAGAAGACAGTCAAAGACTCGTACACTCAAAAGAAGAACTCATGATAAGGCAGTAGCACCTACACTGGCAGTATGTCCTAACTGTGGCGCTTATTATGTTTATCATACAGTATGCCCGACTTGCGGATATTACAGAGGCAAGGTGGCAATCGTAAAGGAAGTTGCTGAATAATCGATGGGAAAGATCAACGCGATAATCACCGGCATCGGCGGATACGTGCCCGATTATGTCCTCAACAATGAGGAACTGTCGCGCATGGTTGACACGAGCGATGAGTGGATCATGACTCGCGTCGGCATCAAGGAACGTCACATCCTCACCGAGGAAGGCCTGGGTACAAGCTATCTGGCGCGCAAGGCTGCCAAGCAGTTGCTGAAGAAAACAGGCACGGATCCTGATACCATCGATGCTCTTATTGTCAGCACTACAACGCCTGACTATAAATTCCCGTCAACGGCTTCTATCGTTTTGGGCAAACTGGGACTGAAGAACGCTTTCGCATTCGACCTCGAGGCAGCATGCTGCGGATTCCTTTATGCGCTCGACATGGCTGCGTCGATGATCCAGAGCGGACGCTACAAGAAAGTGATTGTCATCGGAGCCGACAAGATGTCGTCGCTCGTTGACTATCGCGACCGCACAACATGTGTGCTCTTCGGCGACGGTGCCGGAGCTGCTCTTGTTGAGGCTACGGAGGAAGAGAACGTAGGTGTGCAGAACACTTACTTCCGTACAGACGGTCTCGGACTTCCGTTCCTGCACATGAAAGCCGGCGGTTCGGTTTGTCCTGCTTCTCATTTCACCGTTAACCATCGTCTCCACTATCTGTATCAGGAAGGCCGCACGGTGTTCCGTTATGCAGTTACCAACATGGGTGACGACGTGCTCAAGGTGATGGAGAACAACAATCTGACAGCCGACGACGTGAAATGGGTTGTTCCTCATGAGGCCAACATGCGCATCATCGAGGCTGTGACCAAGCGTGTGGGCATCCCTATGGAGAAGGTTATGGTGAACATACAGCGCTACGGCAACACGAGTGCTGCTACCATTCCGCTTGCTCTCTGGGACTTCGAGAAGCAGCTCAAGAAAGGCGACAATGTGATATTCACAGCGTTCGGAGCCGGTTTCGTTCACGGAGCTTCATTCTACAAATGGGCTTACGATGGCGACAAGGTGGCTGACGCGAAGTAAAGAACAATATTATCAAGAATCATAGGAACGTGTGCACGGCTTGATGCTGTGCACACGTTTTTGTTTTTATGTCTGTGGGGATATGGTTTCGCCGGACAGGAATGAGTGTTGCGTGTGTGCGGCCGGCGCCGGTCTTCATGGCTTTTTGGCGTATTTGTGGCGCTGTCTGTCTGACGGTCTTACAGCGATTTGCGTATTGTCAGGTTCCAGGCGTTGTCTATGTTTATTATCTCCTTGCGTTTCAGGAGCGACGCCATGGTCTTTCCCATCTTTCTGAAGTCGGTTGACAGCGTGGCTATGCCGCCTGCCAGAATCTCTTTCAGCGTGGTGTCGTTGTATGAGATGATGCCGAATTCGCGACCGGGCTCCATGTTCTGGCGTGCTGCCTGCTTCAATACCTTGACGAGGTCGGCGTCGTTGGCTATCATGAACAGGTCGGCCGTGCTGATGTGTTTTCCGTTGAAACCGTTCATGTATTTACATTCAAAACCGTTTTCGCGTGCGAATCTCTGAAGTCCGGTGAAGCGTTCGTAAGGCTCTTTTGCCTCGCTCTGTATCATGCAGATGCGTTTGTATTTGTGCAGATGGGGCAGTCCGGAGACAAGGGCGTTGTATGTGTCGTTCTCAAAATTCTGCCCTACGCCGGAGTAACGGCCGCGAAGCTCGGGATGATAGTGGTCGAGCAGGAACACGCGTCCGTTGAGGCTGTCGAGCAGCGGAGCCAGTCCCTGGAACTTTCCCGGCATAAGCACGTATGTCGTGTATTTGCCGTTGGCTTCGCGGAGCAGCGTCTCGAACACCCGACGGTTGTAATTATGGAACTGCAGGTCCACCTTGTCGTCCTTGTCGAGGCCCGACATGAAGGCATCGTATAACTCCTGCTTGAATGAGTTCATCTCGTTGAACAGCAGAAAAATGTTCTGCTTCAGGTTCAGACGCACGTTGCTCACGAAGTAGCCCACGCCCGGTGCCGACGATATTATGCCGTGGGCTTTCAGTTCCTTTATGCCGGCAAACACCGTGTCGCGTGACAGATTGAACATGTGGCGATACTCGTTGATTGACGGCAGACGGTCGCCTTTGCTTATCTCTCCGTTGTTTATGCCGTCTATCACATGGTTTACCACCAGTTTGTATTTTGATTCGTTCTGTTTCATGTTTTCATTATGTATGTGTGAACACGCGGAATGTCATGTGCAAATATACGTATAATATTCGGTAAAGTGTTTTTCTTCACATAGTTTAATTTCCTTAAATATGGTTTGCATGAGCAAATATTGTCTGGTAGTCAGAATGTTATAAAAATTTAAAAACCGTATCAGTTCGTACCAGTATGGAATATTGTTGCTATATTTGTTGCCGGAATCTAAATTATTATTAACCGTATATAAGCAGTTCCTATGAAGAAACAGGATGTGCGTGATTACTGTCTGCATAGCGCGTTTCCGCCTGCCGTATAAGTGCATTGCTGCATCGGTGTGTGACAGACGGATGCTCCCGTACCTGCAAAGCAAGGTGGTGGTGTTTTCACAGAATGACAACTTGGATCATTAATCAGATATATTATATAACAAAATTAAAAACCATACAGCCTTATGAAACAGACTATTGTTGCGTTATTGGCGTCAGTCGTGCCTTTGTCGTTATCTGCACAGACCCGTATAACGGTGGATGCCTCCAAAATAGAAGGCTCTATCCCGGCTCTGATTTACGGTGCCGGGGCAGAGGATGTGAACCATGAGATATACGGCGGGTTGTACGACCAGCGTATATTCGGTGAGAGTTTTGAGGAGCCTGCCTTCTCTTTGGTCAATGGTTTTGCGTCTTACGACAACCAGTGGAGCCTGGAGAACGATGTGTTGAGAATAGATACGGACGGCTTCGGCAAGATTGTTTATCAGGAACGAAGCCTGCAGAAGGCATCTGTAGATGTTGACATGCGCATAGATGGAGCTGATGCCATCGCCGGTTTCATATTCAATGTGAGCGGCGCGGGCAATGGTGCGGATGCTTTCAACGGGTATGAAGTGAGTGTGGATGCGGCAGAACGCAAGCTCGTGGTGGGCAAGCATGAGAACAACTGGCAGCCCGTAGCGGAGGTTCCTCTGGCCGTAACTCCCGGAGAATGGAACAAACTGCGTGTCGATTTTGAAGGTGCGAGGTTCACGGTTTTTCTGAATGGTGACGAGGTATATGATTATGAAGATGTGACGAATCCGCTGACCGGCGGATATGATGGCCTGAGAAGTTATGACGGTTCTGCCAGTTTCAGAAATCTGCGGATAGACGGTGACATGATAGAATTCAGGGCGTTGCCTCTTGATGTTGAGAACTTCAAGCGTTATGATGACTTCTGGACAGTGACGGACAATGTGATGAAAACCGCGACATCCGCCTTTGCCAAGGCTGTGTATCAGAGTCGTGACATGCAGGAAGGTTCGGTAGAGACGGACGTGCGTATGGATGGCAGCCGTTCTATATCGGGTCTTATCGTTGACGTTTCGGATGCGGGCAACGGCGCGGACGGTTTCAGAGGATATGAGATAAGTCTTGATGCGGACGACCATACACTCGTGATTGGCAAGCACGATCATAACTGGCAACCAATAGAAAGCATCCCTGTGTCGTTCAATTCATCTGACTGGAACAGGCTGCGTGTGGATTTCAACGGGAACACATTCTCCGTATGGCTGAACGGAAAAAGCGTTTACGAATATGTGGACGAGAATACTCCGCTGATGAAAGGTAAGGTGGGGGTGCGCACCTTTGACGGGCCTGCGAGTTTCCGCAACCTGAAGATAAACGGCGAGACCATCGCTCTGAGAAACAGTCCGGTGGGAGTGAGCGGCATGTGGCTTCCTGTCGGCAATGGGGTTTATATGCATGACGGCACGCAGGCGTTCAATGGAACATACTCACAGAAAATCACCGGCACGAAGAACGACGGCATCTGTAATTTCGGATTGAACAAATGGGGCATCGGAGTTACAGGTGAAGAGCCTATGAAAGGATATGTATATCTTAAAGGTGACGTGGAAAAGGCATACGTGGCATTGCAGAATGCAGACGGCAGCGTGGAATATTGTCGCAAGGAAATAAGCGGAATAGGAGAGGAATGGAAACGTTTTGATTTCGAGATGACGCCGTCTGCATCTGACAATAACGCACGTTTCGTCGTGGCTCTTGACGAAGAAGGTTCGATGTGGGTTGACATGGCAATGCTCCATACGCAGAGTTTTCCTTACAGGGCAGACCTCACCCGGAACTTCATGAACGAGAAACTGACCTTCCTGAGATATGGCGGAACAATGATAAACGCTCCTGAATATAAGGTGAAGAATATGATGGGACCGCGCGACAAACGACCTCCTTACAAGGGCCATTGGTATCGTTACAGTACGAACGGTTTCGGAATAATCGAGTTTGTTGAGTTCGCACGTAAGATAGGAACCGAACCTACCTTCAGTATAAACATCGAAGACGATCCGCAGGACGTCATCGCTCTGCTGGAAGAACTTAAGCCTTATGACCTGAAATATATTGAAATAGGAAACGAGGAAAATATCGGCGACGAGTCGTTAGGCGCATACAAGCACTATGTGGAGCGTTTCCTTGCTTTCTATGATGCCATACATCCGCTTTATCCGGAGCTTCAGCTCATCAATGCCGCGTGGTGGCGTCAGGACAAACCGGAGCTTATGGAATATGTGTTCAAGAGTCTTGATGGCAAGGCTGCGCTGTGGGATTATCATCCATGGACCGACGAGATAGACCAGGCACGTGCTGTTGAGACCGAACTTAAGAACATGCGGCAGATGTTCCTCGGCTGGAATCCTCAGACATCGATGAAATGTGCGATACTCGAAGAGAACGGCAATACCCACAATATGCACCGTGCGCTCAGCCATGCCATAGTTCTGAACGCTGTGAGAAAGATGGATGGATTTGTCCAACTCGACAGTCCTGCCAACGCGTTGCAGCCATATCTGCAGAACGATAACGGCTGGGATCAGGGACAGATATTCTTCAACAGTTCCATGTCATGGTGTCAGCCGCCGTACTACGCACAACAGATGGCTGCCTCACATCACCAGCCGCTTCTGATAGATAACGTATGTTCGAACCGCAACATCAATATGACTGCAACGCGCAGTGAGGATGGCCGCACCGTTGTATTGCATATAGTGAATACATCTTCTAATGATATATCTGTGGATATCGACATAAAAAATGTCGGCAATATAAGCAATATCAAGAGTGTTTCTCTTTGTGGAGACCTTGCGGACAGGAACACTCCGCACGAACCGGAGAAGATAGTTCCGCAGGAAACGGAACTGCAGGACATGCAGATGATACTTGAAGCGAAAAGCTATACGGTGCTCGAAGTTTCGTGTGATGTGCCAGACAATATCAGTGATGTGACGCTGGAGGAAAACCAGGACAGCGTTTATTATAATATCTCCGGCCAGAGAGTCGCCGATCCTCAGCACGGAATATATATAAACGACAGCGGTCAGAAAGTGATAATGTGAGCATGACGGCCGGCGAGGATATATCTGTCGCCGGCCAGTATTGCTGAGAAAGATCATAAAGAAACGGCATCGCGAAAATTACGCGATGCCGTTTCTTTTATATTATATTTGCGTTTTGTGCTTATTATCCGTAGATAATCTTTCCGTTCTCGTCCTCGTAAGGAGCGAGATCCTTTGCATACTGGTTCATGGCTCTGAGGCTCATACCCATTGAAGAGAATCCTCCGTCGTGGAAGAGGTTCTGCATTGTCACCTTGCGGGTAAAGTCGGAGAACATCATTACGCAGTAGTTTGCGCATTCCTCTGCAGATGCGTTGCCCAGAGGTGACATCTTGTTGGAGAAGTCCATGAGGTTGTCCATATCCTTGATACCTTTTCCTGCTGTTGTAGGAGTAGGCGACTGAGATATGGTATTGATGCGTACGTTCTTCTCACGGCCGTAGATGTAACCGAAGCTGCGTGCGATGCTTTCGAGCATGCTCTTGGCGTCGGCCATGTCGTTGTAGCCGAAGAATGTGCGCTGAGAAGCGACGTATGTCAGTGCTACCACCGAACCGTATTCGGCGATGGCGTCCTGTTTCTTTGCAACCTGAAGCATCTTGTGGAATGAGATGGCCGAGATGTCGAGTGTCTTCTGCAGATAACCGTAGTCCAGATCATCGTATGTACGGCGTTTGCGTACGTTGGGGCTCATTCCGATAGAGTGGAGTACAAAGTCGATTTTGCCTCCGAGGAGTTTCACTGATTCAGCGAATACCTTTTCCAGATCTTCAACGCTTGTAGCATCGGCAGCCACAACGGGAGCGTTGAGTTTTTTGCTCAGTTCGTCGAGCGTACCCATGCGAAGTGCCATCGGAGTGTTGCTCAGAGTGATGGTGGCACCTTCTTCAACGGCTTTCACAGCCACTTTCCATGCAATGGAGTCTTCGTTAAGCGCACCGAAAATAATACCGCGCTTACCTTTCAATAAATTGTGAGTCATTATTTATATTTCGTTGATTCGTCTGCAAAATTAGTATAAAATCGTGAAAAACACGGGTTTTACGCGAAATATTGCGGATTTTTGCTGTCTATTCCACTCTTTTCAGCTCGCTGAAAGGGTATAAGTCGATGTGCAGCACGTCGTTATCGACATTCCGAAAGTCGATCATACGGCCCACGGTGCCGCCTTCCTGGCGTTCTTTAAGATAAAGTATGGGGCGCAGTTCGTCGTTATCGTTGCGCACCACGTTCAGAGACCATGTTCCCTCGCTTTTATATTCGAGAGTGCTTGTCCATTCTCCGTTGTCGTCGGGAGTCAGTGCCGATTCGACGAGTGTGAACGTCCTGTCCTCGTTCAGTTTCAGATTGACCACGCTTTTCAGCTGTCCGTCCTCTCTAGGCATCTCGTTCTGCCATTCGCCGTACATCAGACTCTGGTATTTTTCTTTCAGTTCCTGCAGCGCCTTGTATGCGCCGGGATCGGTGGGCCGGGGCTCGTTGCTGCATGAACAGAGCATAGTCACGGCCATCAGCAGCATCAGACAGATTTTCTTCATCATGTATCCAGTGTTTTGTTGTTTGCATTATAACGGGCGCAGACAGTCTTTATTGTGCGTGTCATTTCTGTTTATTCTTACTGTGTAATGTTGTAAGTGCAGAATTTTTTACGTATCTTTGCTGCAATAAATATATAGTATGCACAAAGCAGGTTTTGTAAATATAGTGGGAAATCCCAACGTCGGCAAGTCAACACTGATGAATCAGCTTGTCGGCGAGCGCATATCCATTGCCACATTCAAGGCGCAGACCACGCGCCACCGCATCATGGGCATTGTCAACACGGACGATGCGCAGATAGTTTTTTCGGACACTCCGGGTGTGCTGAAGCCCAACTACAAGCTCCAGGAGTCTATGCTCGCCTTCTCGGAGTCGGCGCTTCAGGATGCTGACGTGCTGCTCTACGTCACCGACGTAGTGGAGAACCCCGAGAAGAATATGGACTTTCTTGAGAAGGTGGGCAAGATGACCATCCCCGTGCTGCTGCTCATCAACAAGATAGACCAGAGCGACAACAAGACGCTGGGCGACCTGGTGGAGAAATGGCACGGCCTGTTGCCATCGGCGGAGATACTGCCCATATCGGCTCAGAACAAGTTCGGCATCGACTTGCTCATGAAACGCATTAAAGAGCTTCTGCCCGATTCGCCGCCTTATTTCGACAAGGACCAGCTGACGGACAAGCCAGCCCGCTTCTTTGTGAGCGAGATTGTGCGCGAGAAAATCCTGCTTTACTATTCGAAGGAAATTCCTTATTCTGTCGAGGTGAGGGTGGAGTCGTTCAAGGAAACGGACAACCTCATACGCATAGGAGCCGTGATATACGTGGAGCGCGACTCGCAGAAAGGCATCATCATAGGCCATCAGGGCATCGCGCTGAAGAAAGTGAGCACCGAGAGCCGCAAGTCTCTGGAGAAGTTCTTCGGCAAGAACGTCTATCTGGAGATATTCGTCAAGGTGGACAAAGACTGGCGCAACTCCAAGCGTGAGCTCGACAGCTTCGGATACAATCCTGTATGACGCCTGCCGCCCATGCGGCGGACATACGCCTGAAGGATGCGTGATAGGTGCGCCCTTACGGCATACATCATTATCGTTGAAATCAAAAACATCTGAAAAATGGCAAATTTAGTAGCAATAGTCGGACGCCCTAATGTAGGCAAATCGACACTTTTCAACAGACTGACAAAGACGCGCAGCGCCATCGTGAGCGATACTGCGGGCACAACGCGCGACCGCCAGTACGGCAAGTGCGACTGGAACGGCCGTGAGTTCTCCGTCGTTGACACCGGCGGATGGGTTGTCAATTCAGACGACATATTCGAGGACGCCATACGCAAACAGGTGCTTGTGGCAACAGAGGAGGCCGACCTCATTCTGTTCCTCGTCGACGTGACCACCGGACTGACCGACTGGGACGAGGACGTGGCTGCAATATTGCGACGCACCAAGCGCCCCGTGATACTCGTGGCAAACAAGACCGACAACAACAATCAGATATACGACGCGGCCGAGTTCTACGCACTCGGACTGGGCGACCCGCAGTGCATCAGCTCTGCAACCGGCAGCGGAACGGGCGATCTGCTCGACCTCGTGCTCTCAAAACTGCCCGAAGACAAGAGCGAACTGCTCGAAGACGGTATTCCGCGCTTCGCTGTTGTGGGACGTCCTAATGCAGGAAAGAGCAGTCTGATAAACGCCTTCATAGGCGAAGACCGCAATATCGTGACCGAGATAGCCGGAACAACGCGCGACAGCATATACACCCGCTACGACAAGTTCGGCTTTGACTTCTATCTTGTAGATACCGCCGGCATACGTCGCAAGAACAAGGTGACTGAAGATCTTGAGTTCTATTCGGTGATGCGTTCCATCCGTGCCATTGAGTATTCAGACGTCTGCATACTCATGATAGATGCAACCCGCGGCATCGAGGCGCAGGACATGAACATATTCCAGCTCATACAGCGCAACAACAAGTCGCTTGTGGTGGTGGTGAACAAGTGGGACCTCGTGGAGAACAAGGACCAGGTGGTGATAAAGACCTTCGAGAACGCCATACGCGAACGCATGGCTCCGTTTGTCGATTTCCCTATCATCTTCGCCTCGGCCCTCACCAAGCAGCGCATCTTCAAGGTGCTCGAGATGGCCAAGAACGTATATCTCAACCGCAAGTCGAAGGTAGGAACGGCCAAGCTCAACGAGGTGATGCTTCCTCTTATCGAGGCTTATCCGCCACCATCGATAAAGGGCAAGTACATCAAGATAAAATACTGCACGCAGCTTCCCAACACGCAGATACCTTCGTTCGTATTCTACGCCAACCTGCCGCAGTATGTCAAGGAGCCTTACCGCCGCTTCCTTGAGAACAAGATACGCGAGAACTGGCCTATGCACGGCTGTCCGATAAACATCTTTATCAGACAGAAGTGACGCTCAATACGGCCTTACACTCATAAAACAAACGATCAGTATGCGCAGATTGTTTATAATTGCGGCCATTGCGGTCGCTGCGATGTGGGCGTGCTCGGAGCAGAAACCGTCGGCCGACGAAATGGCCGGCCGTACGGCAAAGCTCTACTACGACTATCTCGTGGAAGGCAAATACGACGCTTATGTAGACGGCTTCTTCCAGCCCGACAGCATTCCCGGCGTGTATCGCGAGCAGCTCATAGCCAACGCCAAGATGTTCGCCGCCCAGCAGCACGAGGAACGCAAGGGCATAGCCTCCGTGCGTCTGCTGCGTGCCCGCGCCGATACGGCCCGCCATGTGGCCAGCGCCTATCTTCTGCTCTGCTATGGCGACAGCACCAGAGAGGAGATTGTTGTGCCGATGGTGGAGCACAAGGGCGTATGGATGATGAAATAAAGAAACACCCACCTGCTTATGGTATGGCTCAGACACATATTGTTTGCCGTGACGGTATGCGTGGTTCCGATTGTAGTCCACGCACAGGAACCGGTGGAGAAACCGGACGTCGGACAAAGCGTTCCGGACGTCACGCAGAGTCCTGAGCCCGACCTTGGCGGCGCACCTGTCACGCGCAAGCCGTTCACCACACTTCCCGGCAAGGCGCCACAACATCCCGCCACCACTGCCGACAGCACCATGCGCCGCATCGCCGGAGCCATGTCTGCACACTATTATCCGTCGGTATATCCGCGCGGCGGAGCCGATTTCTCACGCAACATTTTCTTCTACGACTACTCTTCCGGCGGCGACCTGATGCGCTGGAAGGGCGGAGCCCTCGTGGGAAGCGGCAGCCGTACCACGATGCCCGGACTATTCTCGCATCAGAATGCGTCGCTCCAGGCTGTACATACAGTAGGAAACCTCATGTTCACGGCTGGCGTTACGGCCGACCGCTATCTGCTCACGCGCGGCCTGAAGACCGTCTACGGCATCAACGCCTCGGCCACATACAACTTCAACGAAAATCTGTCGCTCACCGTCTTCGGCCGGTTCTACAACAATTCGCCGTACGTTTCGATGGCCGCCATGCCCTATATCGGTAGCTCTGCCTACGGCGGATATGTCAGTTACACGGGCGAGAGGTTCGGCATAAACCTTGGTGTGGAACGGGTGTACGATCCTTTCCTCCGTCGCTGGACCACCGTGCCCATAGTGACGCCAATGATCAATTTCGGCCGCGGCATAGTGGTAGAACTGCCCGTTGGATGGTTTGTGAAGGAGCTGGTGGAGGATGCCGTGTACGACAAGAAGCAACCGCGCAATCCTACTATTCTCCCGCCCACGCTGCCACCGCCCTCACCTTCGGTCATACCTCCGCCATCGGGCACCGACGGGAGTTTCTGAATCTTATAATTGGTTATTCTCAAATATAATCGCGCACCGGCCTACTCATACCTCATTTTTAGTTCGGATGTACGTGGGCAAACGCATTTCCTGCCGTCTGTATGCTGACAATGAAAAGTATGTCAGGTTTTTGTCGTACCGCCGTTTATACTTATAGTGCAGACGGCGGACCGTTTCCTGTTCTGCGATAATCAGCGTTTCATACTCCCACAAAACTGTTTCTGTATACTCATTGCGCCTTTTTCGCACCATGTAGAAGCCCGTCTCAGCCGTTGGAAAGCACTTTCCGACGTGTCATATGGACTCATTGGAAATACGGTGTGGATTGATTATACTAAAAAACTGCGACTTGAATCCCGAACCGATGATGTTGTTCCTCTTTTGAGATAAAAACAAAATGGGGCACTTACAGATTTTCAGTTCTCTGTTGTTTTCGCGTCTGAGTTTTCTGTTCTACCCCGAAAAATCAGCGAGTATTTGCGGACTGACTCTCCTTCGGACGCAAATACGCGAATTATGAGAGGTTTTTATAAGATGCT
>OLRN01000477.1_pt1 | contig 31517 bp, 30 predicted proteins | sample 1673001 | NCBI WGS metagenome assembly OLRN01 (sample SAMEA3136745, study PRJEB25190) | human gut metagenome | biome: human gut; feature: human-associated habitat; material: faeces | place: Austria | collected 2013 | reverse complement strand
CAGGTCCTTCATGAAGATCTGCGGCCCGCCCTGTTTTTGTGCTTAAATCCACTGCTTTCCGGAACAAGGCCGGGTTCAGCGCTCTCGGAGATATGCAGCCTTGATGCACTGCTGACAGTCTCATTACCTCGGCAGGAATCCCGACAAGTCGTATAAAACATCAAAAGAGCAGCTGGGGCCGTTCTCTTTGAGAATGGTGTACGGAGCCCGATATCCAACATTTCAGCAAGTTCAGCTTGGGAAAGATTTGCCTTACGGCGTGCTTTGCGACGGTATCTCCCAACGCTTTTTGATAAATAGGCATTCTAGCTCACCCCGAGTATATTGTACAATGCCTGTTTTGAAGCAAAAAGCCATATACAATGCACATGGAAAGGCGTCTTAATGCACATATGGGGGCCGAAGAGCGTATGCACGACAAAGAAGGAGACAGAAGAAATGTCACATGGCAAAACAACTAAAAATCAGCTGAATTTTTTGTGCGAATTTTTTTCTCAAACCTTACACAACCTGGTAGATTTGACGTTTACGATAAGGCTGCAGCAAAGGAGGAAGGGGAAGCCTGCGTTGGAGCCGAGCGAGCGACGCAGAAAGATCATCGAGATCATAAGCATCAGACGCTATGATACGATGAGAAATCTGGCTTGTGAGTTTGGCGTCTCCTGGCAAACGATTTTCCGTGATATGCAGGTCCTCGCAGGAGAATATCCTCTCATTATCACACGGGGAAATGGCGGCGGGGTCGCCCTTCCCAAAGGATACTATGTGAGCCGGAGATACCTGACTCTAAAGCAGGAAGATGCTATTCGCCGAAACCTCGATGTGGTAAATCGGGAGGATCGCGCTAAAAGAGAGCAAAACGCTGTACTGTTCGCGGCGGGAAGCTGTTGGGAAGGAATTGACTTTCCCGGCGACATGGTCTCCTCCCTGATCATCCCGCGCCTGCCGTTTCCAGTGCCTGATCCGATTCGGGAAGCACAGCGGCCAAACTATATGACATTGCAGGATTATATCCAGGCTGTCATTGTGCCGGAAATGCAGGTGAAGCTTCGACAGGGGTTCGGGCGGGCAATCCGCACGGAGACAGATACCTGTGTCGTGTCGATCCTGGATCACAGAGCCGCGCCGGGCGGGAAATATCATCGGGAGGTCACAGAAGCTTTGCCGTCGGTGCCTGTTACAAGACAAATCGAAGACGTAGAACGATTCATCCGGGCCAGAAAAGGCCCGGATTATTTTTTTGTGCAAAGGAGGGAGGCAATGTGCCTGAAAACAGAGAAGTGCGCACGGTGTGGCTCTACAGTCGCAGCGGAAGCCAGAGCCTGAGTGTACTGACTGCACAAATGAGAGAGTTGCTGGAAGAAGCAGAGCGAAAGGGATATATCGTCGCTGGAACGTCGCAGGATCAACACAACGGCAATGGTGTTCATCGTGCAGGTCTGAAACTCATGATGGGTGCGGTTCGCAGCGGACATGCCCATATCGTCATGGTGTGGGATCTTTCTCGCCTCAGCAGGGACAACAGCACGCTCATCCGGATACTGAACTTTTTGCAGGATCATGGCGCTGTGCTCGTAACGGCCGATACGGATCTGCGCTATGAACTCAGCATCCGAGGGGTGGAATTACCTCTGCGTAAAAGGGCGGCGCAAAAGGGGAGAAATGTACCATGGTGAAACAGCCGAAGGCGAAAGGGGACAAGGAAAAAGCGGTTGTGCTGGAGCGACAGTATGGGCCGTATTCCGTCAAGATATGCTTTGCAGAACAAAGTTCCGGTACGGCACAAAATCTGTTGGACGTGATTATGCAGGCGTACCGACATCGCATGGAAAGGGCACAGAATTTACAATCCGGTTATTAAGCGTCAAGTTTGTTTGGATAAACGATGATCGGCTTGCCTTTGCGCGTTGCGAAAGAGAGCGTGGTGGCAGCCCCGCCCCAACTATGCTGAACATACGCCACCACGATATCGGAATGTTCAACGAGCCCGCGGTTTCGTCTGGAGATAGCGTAGCGTGGTGGAACATCTTCCAAAGGCAGATAATGAATTCGAAAAATACATTTGCGCATAAGGAGATCGACGTTTTTTATACCCGTTGGTTCATTCGTACGCTTATCCCTGTGGTTTTTATCTTTATGCCACTAATGGTATTGCATTGGATTAATGTTACAACAAGTGAACCGATATCTTCGAAAGAGGTAGCAGGGCGGGGCAGTTTCCCGTTTTTTGTGCTTGCGTGTTTGTGGGTTGTCATTATTGAAAATTTCAAATGCATCCGAATAAAATGCGACAGGTTAAGAGTTGAATTGTTGCCACCTCGAAAAAGCCAGGAGAGGTCTCAGCTTTATTGGAAAGATGTTTACCAAATCAAGGAGCATATGATACCCATCATCGGTTCTGTATGCGTTATCCGAAACAAAGATGGTGCTTTTGAGGAGTTCTTCTGGATTGACGGATGGAAAAATGGCGCTGTGCTGAAAGAGCGATTACGCCAGGCTGCCATTGCAAATGGTGGTGAATTCATTCCCTGGCCCACTATGCTTCTGTCGGCGCCTAAAAGGTTTGTACGCTCGGCTTGTAAATTTCTTGCTTGGCTGTGGCGCTGGCTGAAAAATCAAACTATGCCCCGATAACCGAACTAAAAAGTGGCCCGCCGCCTAATATAGACGGCGGGTCACTTGATTCACATGCCCTATGGCAATCATGGCGCGGCCAAATTGCTACGCGAATACCGGAGGCTTTTCAGGGGGCCTTACAATTTCACCCAGAATAGTTTGGGCAGTATGGTCCTTGAAACTGCTGAATGACAGAGTGTAGACTAAAGGTGGAACGGATTGTATTCGCTGACGAAAGATACAAGGAGGCGTTCTATGCATTCCAGAAACATGTCTGCGGATAATGATAAGGTGCAAACTTTCTACCCTAAGTTTTGGTGGCGTTTTTTGATGGTTTTACCAGGGGGGAGTTTGTTCATTGGGTTCGGACTCTTCGCTGAATTTATGATGAAGCCTAACAACATAAGAAAAGGAGGAGGGTATGCTATTGCCGCGATTTGCGCTGGTATTATGGTTTACATGTTGCTTATGCTAATGAATGAAAAACTAGTGATTGATCAGAATGTAGCCCGAGTAATTCCCATTTTTGAGAAATGTGCGACACTCGCTACCCCCAAATCCTCATGTGAGTGGGAGAAAGTTGCGGTAATCAGACAGACCCGACATGGATTTGGGTGCTATGATTTTTACACATCATCGGGTGAAATCTGTGACACAATTTGGTACGGCGCATGGCGGCACTCGAAACAATTGAAAGCGGTTCTTGCGGAGCATGTGCTTACGCATGGGGGACGATTTGAAGTGGAGCCGCCATGCCCGCATGTGCCTTTCACAAAACGCTTGACGGCGGCAATTTCAAAAGCTCTGGATGCAATAAAAGCCCAGTTTATGTCCCGCTGACTTGGTTCAATAGCTTGTCCGCCGTCGTTGAATGAACCGACCCGCGGCCAAAAAGCAGCGGGTCGATTTCTTTATGTGCTGCGGGCAAGGAAGGCAAAAGGACGACAAATCCCAGCAGACCGGCTGTGACATGCTCTAAGCAAGAGGTATGGCCGTGAAGGGGAGATAAAAAGGTGATGCGGGCAAATATTCCTTCATGCATGGTACAGGCGTGCGGTGAAATCAAAAAAGCCGGGACGCAGCGGTCCATTGTCCGCTTCGCCCCGGATCTCGCTATCTTCTCTCAGCCGCGGGCCGCCACGGCGCGCCGCAGCTGGAGCAGCACCAGCACCAGGCTCACGCCCAGCAGGATGTGGCCGATGCCCGCCACGCCGGAGATGGCCGCGGTGGCGCCGGCGGAGAGGGGAGTGCCCAGCACCTGCAGCACGCCCCGCACCAGAAACATCACCGCGGTGAGGTTGAGGCCGGTGTGATAGACTGCCAGCACCCGCCCGGTCTTGGGGCCGGTGAAGGAAAAGTTCTTTTCCAGCAAAAGCAGCAGCAGGAAAAACACCATGCCCAGCAGGAAGTAGTGGGTGTGCACCACCGAGAGGGTGGTCTTGCCGGCAAAGCCGTTGAACTTGGTGAACTCCCGGTAGAACACGCCGCCGGCCATGGCCAGCAGAGAGTAGACAAGGGCCGCGTTCATGTAGCGTTTCATTGCAGTTCCTCCTTTATTTGACTTCTTTTTTCATGGCGAAGTAGCCAATGAGCACCGTCCACACATAGGCGCAGGTCTTGGGGATCATCAGCATGCCGATGAGGGGCACCGCGTCCGTCCACAGCACCACCGGGATGTAGAACCCGAAGCTGAGCACGATGGTCAGCCACATCCAGCGGAAGGCCCGGTCATTGTGCTCTTTGGCGCTGGAAAAGAACAGCACGATGATCACAAGGCCCAGCAGGGCGAAGGGGATGTTGCGGTAAATGCCCCAGGAGAGGGGCGCGTCGTCGCTCAGCCACCGGTTCTGAGGCATCATGCACAGCAGGACGCGCAGCCCCGCCAGGGCGTAGACGGCGGCGGTGAGACCGCCCCGGCCCTGCACCTTGTAGCGCTGCCGCCAGACGTAATAGAGCAGCACATAGAACACCGTCATGGTCACCGAGGTGATCCACTTGCCCAGGTCCAGGGCCACAGTGTAGTTCTCCAGGCCGGTGGTGCACAGGGCCAGCGCCCGGGGCACCAGATGAAAAGAGTCGCCCGCGCCCAGCACAACGGCCATCCAGCCGAAGAGGCGGAACTGGGCCTGGCCCTTGCTGCCCCGGATCATCAGGATGCCGATGGTGATAACGGAGATCAGATAGACCGCGTCAAACAGGGTCTCAACGATCGCTTGCATATTTGTATCCTCCTTGGTTTCGTGTATATTCTCAACCCCGGCGGCGGCTCAGCGCCGCGCCGTAGTTTCGGCCGAACAGTGCCCCGGCCAGCAGCAGCGACGCTCCCAGCCCGGTGTAGAACACGGCGATGAACCGCTCCGGCGCAAGGCCGCCCGCCCGCAGGGCGATGCCCCCGGTCATCATCACCGCCATGACGGCAAATGCCTTTTTGTCGAAAAACTTCAGAAAGAAGTGCCGCTCGTCTTCGTAGGCCCGGATGCGAGCGGTGTGCTTTTTCACCAGCGGGCCGAACACGAACCGCTGGAACACCGCGAACACCAGCGCCGACAGGCAGAAATTCAGCGCCGTGCGAAAAGCGGGGTAGGCCGCAAGGCCGATGCGCAGGATGTTGAACCCCGCCGCGCCCCACACAAGACAGGCGAGCAGCAGCAGGGTGTCCCGTTTTACCTTCATGGAAAGTCTCCTTTGTTGAACGTTGTTCATTTTGAGCGGAGAAAAATCCCCGCCCGTCAGCGGGGATCGCCGTAGAGGGTGCGGCGCACCAGCTCCAGCACGGTGGAGGGGTCGTAGTCCTGCCGCAGCAGGGCGGAGAGCATCAGCGAGAACAGCACGTCCGCGAACTTTTCGGCGGTGAAGGCCTCGTTGAAGGCGTCGGGGCGGATGCCCGGGTCCCGCTTCAGCACCGCCAGCAGCCCCTGGCGGATGTGCTGCCAGGTGCGCTCCATCCGCCGCTTGCCATCGGATTTGTCCTCCCGCAGAAAGCCCAGGGAGTGGAGGGTGAAAAAGCCGGGATACTGCTTGCAGCCGTATTCCATCCGGCCGTACATCCAGGCCACGCAGGCCAGGGTGTTCTCGAACACGGCCTCGTCCTCCGGCCGGTGGAAAATCTCGCACCAGACGCTCTCCACCGCCGCGCCCACCAGCGCCGCCTTGGAGTCGAAGTAGTTGTAGATGGAGCCCACCGACACGCCGCAGACCGCCGCCACCGAGCGGATGTTCACCGCGTCCCATCCCTTCTGGCGGATGAGCTCCCGGCTGGCGCGCAGGATCTCCTCTTTGGACGTTACCACTGTGTTCATGGGCTCACCTCCAATATGAACAATGTTCATTATAGGCAGGGGGCCGCCCTTTGTCAAGGGGAAAAATGAAAACCGCCCGCCCCAAGAAGGGCGGGCGGCTGTGTGCGTTCAGGAAGGGGCGCTCGGCGCTTCCAGCTCAGGGCGGCGCAGCAGGCGGCTGGCGGCGGTGAGCACCAGCAGGCCCAGCGCAAGGCCCATGGTCACATCGGAAAGGAAGTGGGCACCCGCCACGATGCGGGAAAAACCCACCACACAGGCCCAGAGGAACCCGGCGGCGAAGAGGGCCGTCTGCCGCTTTTGCAGGCCCGGGCGCAGGGCGGGTAGCAGGGCGAGCAGCATCAGGGTGGAGGCGTTGGCCGTGTGGCCGGAGGGGAAACTCTTGAACTCCTCGGCGGCCACGCCCGCCCCGGTCAGCGTGTCCCGCAGGGCGTGGGAGGGCTGCCACCAGGGCAGAAAGACGGCCCGGGGATCGGCGGCGATGAGGCGCATCCGGGGCCGGCCCCAAAGCACCTTCACGCAGTTGACCACGAGCAGCTCGCCGAAGATGACCAGCAGGAACACCCCCGCAAGGCGCAGCATCCGCCGCCGGTCCGCCCCACGGCACAGCGCACGGGTCGCCAGTGCGGCGGCCAGCGTGCAGGCAAGGCCGATGGCGGCCGAGACCGCCGGCCCGACGGGCAGGTAGTTCATGGGCAGCAGGGCGGTCAGGGCCGCGCCGGAGAGGACGCACCAGACCCCGGCGATGACCTGCAGGCAGGCGACCGCCCGGCGTTGGGGGCTGCGTCCCATCACCAGCATCACGCCGGCGGCGGTGAGCCCCAGCCCGGCGGGGTATTCGCCGAAGGCGGCAAAGAACCGGCCGAAAAGATTCTGCGGGTCATAGAGGGCGCAGGAGAGGGGATAGTCCGCCAGCGAGCCCGCCAGCAGGAACAGCGCCAGCAGCGCCCCGGCCGCCGCGGGCAGCCGCAGGGGCAGCAGGGAACGGGAAGTGCCCATCTCAAAGCACCTCCCGCATCATCGCCGCGATCTCGCCCATCAGGTCCTCCGCCTGGGGCATCACGCCGATCTGGTCGGCAAAGCCGTGGCCCAGCCCCCGGTAGACGATGGTGCGCAGCAGCACCCCCGCCTTCGCGGCGTGGCGGGCGTAGGCAAAGTCCTCAAAGGCAAGGAAATCGTGTTCGCCGAAGGCCAGCAGGGTGGGGGGCAGGGCATGGAAATCGTCCAGCAGGGGCGAGGCGTAGATGTGCTCCGGGTCCAAGTGGCCCTGGAGATAGACCTCTTCCAGCAGATTGCCGCTGTCCTGCCCCGCCAGCGTGCCCATCATCTTGTACATGGCCTCCACCGCCCGGCGGTGCCGGCGGCTGACGTGATAAAGGGCGGGGTCGGTGCCCTGGTAAAACTCGGTGTGCCGGCCGGAGATGTTCACCGCCGGGTAGATGAGCGCCTGCATGCCCACCATGCCGGTGCCCTCCTGCCGGTCCCGCAGGGTGACGGCGGCGGCCAGGTTGCCGCCGGCGGAGTCGCCGCTCACCGCCAGGGGCTTCTTGGCTGCGCCCAGCTCGGCGGCATGCTCAAAGGCCCAGCGGGTGGCGGCCCAGCAGTCGTCCAGCGGCTGGGGATAGTGGGCCTCGGGGCACAGGCGGTAGTCCACATTGAGCACCACGCAGTCCAGCTGGCTCACCAGCACCTTGCACATCTGCTCCACGATGCCCACACCGCCGCCGAAAAAGCCGCCCCCGTGGTAGTACACCAGCATGGGCAGGTCATTGCCTCCATCGCTGCGCCGGTAGATGCGCACCGGCACCGGCCAGCCGTCAGCGCTGGGCACCGTGATGTTCCGGGTGTCCACCCCTTCGGTGACCACATAGTCCCCCTTGTATTGGGCAAACATCTTGCGGGGCATTTCGACGCGCTGGGCCACCGTGGCGTTCTTTTTCGCCTTGGGCATGAAGGGCAGCAGCAGCGGCAGCATCCGCATGGAGCGGTAAAGGCGGGGGTCGACGCTACCCTCCGGCACGTCCTCCGGCACCGGCTTGACCAGCACCGGCACGCCCTTGTATTCCGTCTCATACTGCTTGCGCCGGATGGCCTCCAGTACCGAGGCCTCGTATCTGCGTGGCATGGTGAAACCTCCCAATAGTTTTTCTTTATCCAAAGGATAGCACAGCAGGTTGACAATGTATTTCAAAAATGTTAGATATATTGCAAAAAGGAGGCGAGGGGATGGACCGGGAGACCTGCATCTCCATGTGCCGGGGGCTGGCCAAGGCTTACAGCACCGGCGTGCGGCTGTTCGAGGGGGAGCAGCTGCTGTTTTACGAATCGGTGAGCTGCATGGAGCCGGACCCCCTGGGCCCCTTCCTGGCCCAGGTGCTGGAGGCACCGGCGCGGGCGGGAGTCATCACCACGCCGCTGCATCAGTTCTACGGCTTCCTCACCCTGCGGGAGGGCTGGCGGCTGGTGCTGGGGCCCACCTGCATGCTGCAGGAGAGCGGCAAGGAGGTGGAGCTGCTGCTGGCCATGCTCAAGGTGGAGCCGGCCCGGCGGGAGAGCTACCTGCGGCTGCTGCGCAGCGCCCCGGTCATCAACGGGGACCGCTTTGCCTGGCTGCTGGCCTCGCTGGCCACGGCGCTGAGCGGCGAGGCCTTCCCGGTGGAGAACGTGTGGTTTCAGATACGCCCTGCCAGCAGCCGGGCGGAGGTGCTCACCGGCTATGCCCGTCGGCAGATCGAGACCGCCGACGACCCGGAGGCCGCCCGCACGGTGGAGCAGAGCTACGCCTGGGAGCAGATGATCCTCTCCTATGTGGAAAACGGCCGGACCGGCGCCTTGCGGGAGCTGTTCTGCGCGCCGCCCAACATCGTCGCCGGGCGCATCGCCTACGACGAGCTGCGCCAGAGCAAGAACATGGGCATCTGCACCGCCACCGGCGCGGCCCGGGCGGCCATCCGGGGCGGGGTGCCGCCCCGGCAGGCGCTGGGCCTGTCCGACCTGTACATCCAGAAGCTGGAACTGCTGCGGGACGTGGCCGCCGTGGAGCAGCTCATCCGGGAGATGCTGCTGGACTTTGCGGCACAGGTGGAAAAGCTGCGCTGCCCCGGCGGCGGCGACAGCCGCTTTTATCAGCGGTGCGCCCGCTATGTGTCCGAAAATCTCTACACTGCCCTGCGGGCCGAGGAGATGGCCGCCGCCCTGGGCTACACCCGCTCCTACCTGTGCACCCGCTTCCATCAGGAGACGGGCATGTCCCTCAAACAGTATATCCAGCGGGAGAAGGCCATGGAGGCCCGGCGGCTGCTGCGGTTCACCGACCAGGAGCTGGGCCGGATCGCGGCGCTGCTGGATTTTTCCTCCCAGAGCCATTTTCAGACGGTGTTCAAAAAGGTCACCGGCGAAACGCCCATGGCCTACCGCAGGCGCACCCGCGGCGCGGAACAGGACATGAGCGGGATTTTTTGAAATCAATCCATAAAATCTGCAATCCTTCCGCGGCGGTATCTGATAGGATAAAAGAAAAAGCGCGGAAAGGAAGGCAGACAGTCATGGCAACGGAATGGCAGAAAAAGGCGGCGGAACTGGTGGCACAGATGACGCTGGAGGAGAAGGCGTCGCTGTGTTCCGGCAAGAATTTCTGGGAGACCAAGGCGGTGGAGCGGCTGGGGGTGCAGTCCTTTATGGTCACCGACGGCCCCCACGGCCTGCGCAAGCAGGCGGGCGAGGCGGACCATCTGGGGCTGAACGCCTCGGTGGAGGCCACCTGTTTCCCCACGGCGGCGGCAACGGCCTGCAGCTTTGACCCGGAGCTTTTGCGGCAGATGGGCGAGGCTTTGGGCGAAGAGTGCCGCGCCGAGTCGGTGGGGGTGCTGCTGGGCCCGGCGGCCAACATCAAGCGCAGCCCCCTGTGCGGGCGCAACTTCGAGTATTTTTCCGAGGACCCGCTGCTCACCGGCGAGATGGCGGCGGCGCTGATCGAGGGCGTGCAGAGCCGCAACGTGGGCACCAGCATGAAGCACTATCTGGCCAACAACCAGGAAAAGGCCCGTGTCAGCTCCAACTCGGTGGTGGACGAGCGGGCCCTGCGGGAGATCTATCTGGCGGGCTTCGAGCGGGCGGTGAAAAAGGCCCAGCCCTGGACGCTCATGTGCTCCTACAACCAGATCAACGGCACCTACGCCTCCGACAACAAGCGCCTGATGACCGACGTGCCCCGGGGCGAGTGGGGCTTTGAGGGCGCCATCATGACCGACTGGGGCGCGATGAACGACCGGGTGCAGGCCATCCGGGCGGGGCTGGACCTGGAGATGCCCGGCACCGGCGGCGCCAACGACGCGCTGATCGTGCAGGCGGTGCGGCAGGGGCGGCTCAGCGAGGCCGAGGTGGACGCCTGCGCCGTGCGCATGACCGCCCTGGCCCTGCGGCTGGCGGGCAACACCGCCGCCCCCTGCGACAAGGACGCCCACCACGAGCTGGCCCGGCGGGTGGCCCGGGAGAGCGCGGTACTGCTGCGCCGGGGCACGGCGCTCCCGCTGGAAAAGGGGCGCAGGCTGGCGGTCATCGGTGAATTTGCCCAGCGGCCCCGCTATCAGGGCGCGGGCTCCAGCAAGATAAACCCCACCCGGCTGGTGAGCCTGTGCGATGCGCTGGACGAGCGGGGCGTGCCCTATGTGTACGCCCGGGGCTTTGCCGCCGAGGGCGCGGCGGACCCGGCGCTGGAGGAAGAGGCGCTGCGGGCGGCGGCCGGGGCGGACGTTGTGGTGGCTATGGTGGGCCTGCCGGACAGCTGGGAGAGCGAGGGCTTTGACCGGGCCCACATGGAGCTGCCGGAGAACCAGAACGCCCTGATGGAGGCCCTCATCGCCACCGGCAAGCCGGTGGTGGCGGTGCTGAGCACCGGCGGGGCGGTCACGCTGCCCTGGCGGGAGCGGGTGGACAGCATCCTGCTGATGTATCTGGCGGGGCAGAACGGCGGCAACGCCATTCTGGACCTGCTGCTGGGTGAAGCCGACCCCTGCGGGCGGCTGGCGGAGACCTGGCCCCTGGCCCTCACCGACACCCCCTGCCACGGCTTTTTCGGCGGCAGCGGCAACGTGGAGTACCGGGAGAGCGTCTATGTGGGCTACCGCTATTACGACAAGGCGCGCCGGGAGGTGGCCTATCCCTTCGGCCACGGCCTGAGCTACACCGACTTTGCTTATTCCGGCCTGACGGTGCGGCCCGCGAAGACGGGCAGCGATCTGCCGCTGGAGGCGGAGCTGACGGTGACCAACATCGGCGCGCGAGCCGGCCACGAGGTGATGCAGGTGTACGTCGCGCCCCCGGCGGAGGGGACCTTCCGCCCGGTGCGGGAGCTGCGGGCTTTCGCCAAGGTGTGGCTGGAGCCGGGCGAGAGCAGGACCGTGCGCCTTGCGCTGGACCAGCGGGCCTTCGCCTTCTACGACGCGGCGGCCGGCGGCTGGCGGGTGGACGAAGGCGAATACACCGTGGAGGCGGGCGCTTCCAGCCGGGACATCCGCCTCACCGCGCCGGTGCGGCTGGAGGGCAGCGAGCCCGAAGCGGCCCCGGCAAAGACCCTGCCTTCCTACTGCGACCCCGCCGCCTCCTGGCCCCCCAGCCGGGAGCAGTTCGAGGCGCTGCTGGGCGCGCCGGTGCCGCCGGAGCGGCCCCTGCGCCCCTTCACCTCCAACTCCACGCTGGGCCAGGTGCGGGCCAGCCTTGCGGGCCGCATCTTCTACCGCACCATCCGCAAAAACATGGAAAAACAGTTCAGCGGCACGGGCGACGGCATGGAGGAGTTCGGCCGCATCATCGACGCCATGCTGGAGGACATGCCCCTGCGCCAGCTGGCGATGCTCTCCGGCGGCGCGATGACCCCCGCTGTGCTGGACGGCCTTGTGGAGATGATGAACGGGCACTACCTGCGAGGCCTGAAGAACATGCGGCGCTGAACTGAGAACAGGCGTGATGTTTCACACCTGCTCTGGACAAAACCGAAAAATCGTGCTACCCTTGCCGCAGAGGCCGCAGCGCTTCTGCGGCATTTTTTCGCCTTTTCAGGTAAGGAGCCACAGGCTATGGAACAGCAGCAAAAACGCACGGTGCGGGTGGACGAATATCCTCTGCCGGGCGGCGCGCGCCGCCCCTTCGCGGTGATCTGCCCCGGCGGGGGCTACGAAAAAATCTCCGACCCGCTGGAGGGGGAGAACTTTGCCCGGCAGCTGAACGGGCTGGGCTGCGCGGCCTTTGTGGTGCACTATTCCGTGGGGCCGGCGGCCCGTTTTCCCGCCCCGCTGGAGGATGTGGCCGCCGCGGTGCGGGACATCCTCGACCGGGCCGAGGAGCTGAACGTGGACCCGACGGACTATTCTGTGTGGGGCGCTTCGGCGGGCGGGCATCTGGCAGCGCTTTTTGCCAGCGAGGCCCGGGGCTGGAAACAGTTCGGCCTGCCCCGGCCGGGGGCGCTGGTGCTCTGTTACCCGGTCGTCACCATGGAGGAGCCCCTGACCCACGCGGGCAGCCGCCTGCGGCTGCTGGGGCCGGACCCCGACCCGGCGCTGGTGGAGAGCACCAGCGCGGAAAAACTGGTCACCCCCGCCTGGCCGGCCACTTTCCTTTGGTGGGGCGAGGCGGACGCCGCCGTGGACCCCACCAACAGCCGGATGCTGCTGGCGGCGATGGAGGCGGCGGGGGTGCGCTGCGAGCACGCCTCCTGGCCGGGCGTGGGCCACGGCGTGGGCCTGGGCGAAGGGCTGCCCTGCGCCGGCTGGCTTCAGCGGGCGGTGGAATTCTGGCGGCGGGCGGTTCTTTAAAAAAATCGGCGGAAAAGGGTTGACAGTTCCCGCAAACCCTGATATAATAAATCACGCTGCACGACAGGGCAGCGTGAATATTCCTCCTTAGCTCAGTCGGTAGAGCATGCGGCTGTTAACCGCAGGGTCGTTGGTTCGAGTCCAACAGGGGGAGCCATCTCAGAAGCCTTGAGCCTCAACGGGTTCAGGGCTTTTTCATTTTCTAAAATAGCTCGAAATTCCCATGTGTCTAACATTTTGTCTAACACTTTTTAATGTTTCAATGTAAATATTTTGCGTTATTTTTGTGTATTGACATTACCATTGATTGTGGTATAATCAATTTGTCGAATAAAAGTTGATTTTCTGAAACTTTAATACTTTTGATATTGATGTTAATTTGTAAGTGCAAAAAAAATACATACGAATACTTGTGTTCCAGTTATGCCCAATAACATATTTAAAATAAAAAAAGCTGCCCTGTTTCCTTTTAACAAAGAAATGCATAGTATCTTGCGATTCGAAGATAAACTGGACTTTGAAATCACTGATGTATATGATACAAAATATTCGTTGCGAGTTGGAAAGAACACTAACAAAGAAGTCAAGAGTGACTCCTCAGGGCATATTATCAAGAACATTGAAAAAATCGATTGGGACAGCTTTGACACATTGATTCTTGGTCATATCGACATGCTTATATTGCAAATGAAATCGTATGACTTCAAAAATAACCTGATTTCAGAAGCGCTACGGCATAATAAGCAGATATATTCTTTTGACGACTTAGGTCAAATCGTGAAAAACAATAAGAGAGTGCAAAGTCCAACAATACTGCCAGAACATCTCCCTCCTTTTCGATATGAAAAGCTACACGAAAATATTGTCCCCGTAGTTGGAGTTTTCGGCACAGGAGGACGCCAAGGCAAATTCACTTTACAAGTCACTTTGAGAAACTGTCTGCGGAATAAAGGCTTTAAGGTAGGTCAAATCGGCACAGAACCAAGTGCACTACTTTTTGGAATGGAGTATGTTTTCCCTATCGGATATAATAGTGTTTATTCTTTGCGCATACACGATTACGATGTTATAAGATATCTAAACGAAACTATACATAAACTGGAGGATACCCGGTGTGATATTATCTTGGTTGGATCCCAATCCGCTAGTGTGAATATCTATCCGAACCATCTCTACTATTATAATATTTTTCAAACAAATTTTTTAATGGGCACGCGCCCCGATGCTATTATTTTAAGTATTTCCATGAATGATACTTATGAATATATTGAAAAAACGATCTCATTTCTTGAATCAACCGTTGAATGTGAAGTAATTGCACTTTGCCTTTTTCCCGTGGTACAGACCTTTGACTGGGCGGGACCCGTGGGTCCAAGCAATATTATTTCAAAAGAATCATTCTAGAATGTAAAAAAAGATCTATATGATCATTTTAATTTACCTACATTTCTTTTGGGAGAAGAAGCCCAGATGATGGACTTAACAAATGAGATTATTTCATATTTTTCCCAAGAATCATAGATAACAGAAACACCGTAATATTTACACAAAACCACTTCTTAACAACAGAAAGGAGTGATTGCATAGTCTGCACAAGACCAAACGTCTCGATTAGTCTTATGCTGCTATGCAACATATATTTTATAATGAAAAAACGATTTAAAAATTTTTGGCATGGAATTCGTTTTATGCTACAATACACCAAGAAATTAAATCCCGCAGTATTTGTGCCTACATTTTTTCTTGTTATTCTTGAAATCGCGAAAACCTTTTCTTCAATCCTTCTCCCTCAATATTTTATTGATGATATTACAAACAGGTCATCAATTAGACAGACTATGTTTCATCTAGCCATATTAATAATTGCAATTTTTGGCATTCAGATTTTCAGAGCCGCTATTACCCCTTATATTTTAAAGGCGTATAACCAAGGTGATGCAAATACAGCTTTGGATTACGCATTTCATTATGTGAAAATGGAGTATAAAGACCAGGAAAATGATGAAATTCGCAATACACAAGAAAAACTGCGCCGCAATGTAACTGCAAATGGATTCGTAGCAGATGATTTGTCTGGATTTTTTATTAATCTGTTTTTAGTCATTGGCTTTTCTTTCATCATGGTAAGGCTGCATGTTCTAATCTATCTCGTCTTCTTTGTGATTGCAATATGCAATTATGAATTTGAGAAAAAAAGAGAACGATACAAATACGAATATGACCAAAATATCTCCAAGACTCAGAGAAAGCTTACCTATCTTTTTGAGATTCTCATTGATTTTCAATATGCAAAAGAAATGCGTATCAATCAAGCATCTAAATGGGCAAGCGATAAAATTGATAAAGAGGTAAAAGAATATAATCAAAAGTTAAGTGCACATACAAAAAAACTCTGCCAGCTTAACTTTTTTGAAACAGTTTTATTAGCGATAATTAATGCCGTTTCGTATGGATATGTTGTATATCTTGCATATAATGGCTCTATTTCAATTGGGCAAATGACAATGTATATTGGGACAATGCTTGCTTTTGCTCAGGCTGTTGGAGGACTGTTAGCAAGTGTAAATCGTCTGAACATGTTTTCAGTATATGTAAAAGATTACGAGACATATCTAGAAAACGTAACCTCTTCTAATAAATCGCTTCTTGCACAAACTTCATCCCAAAAAGAAGGTAGTTATGATATCGAGTTTGTAGATGTAAGTTTTAAGTATCCAAATTCAAATACCTTCGCATTGCAAAATATTAGCTTAAAAATTTGCACTGGAGAAAAGGTAGCGCTCATTGGCCTTAATGGATCGGGGAAAACCACCTTCGTAAAGCTTTTATGTAAAATTTATCAGCCGACAACTGGAAAAATACTACTAAACGGAACAGACATAAATGAAATTTCTTCCTCTGAATATGCAAAAATCATATCTGTCGTTTTTCAGGATTATAAAATTTTCTCCTTCACGTTTAAGGACAACATTATACTTTCTGGTGAAGATGATATAGCAAAGCTAGATGAGGCAACACGAGACAGCGGTCTTGAAGATAAGATATCTTTACTCCCTGACAGATATGAGACTTATATTAATAAAGATTTTAGTGAAGATGGAATTGAGCTTTCAGGTGGCGAGGGTCAGAAACTAGCACTAGCCAGAGTTCTTTATAAAAATTCACCTATTGTTATTTTGGATGAACCAACTGCAGCAGTAGATGCAATTGCAGAACAGCGTATGTATGAACAAATCAGTCAACTCACAAAAAATAAAACCACCATCTTTATCTCGCACCGAATGTCTTCAACAAAATTCTGTGATTCTATTTATGTGTTTGATGGAGGAAAGATTGACTCTGTTGGTGGACATGATAAGCTACTACAAAAACAAGGAATTTATGAAGATATGTTCATGAAGCAATCCCTGTACTATAAAACGTGATTGTCGCTGCCTTTTAATTTTCAGGAGAAAGGAATCATAGTTTTATGAGCAAGAAAAAAACTCCCATCTTATCCAATTTGTTTTTTTTGCTAAAGTTTATATGGAAAATAAATAAGAGGATTTATGCGTTGAATATCTTTAAAGTGGTGTTGGATATCGCACAAAGTCTAACTACTGTAATTTTTTTGCGATATATCGTACAGTACATTATTATAGACAAGAACTGGACTCTGACAGCTATATTTGTTGGAGCGCTTGTGGTCTCTCTTGGAATCACGCAAATTCTTTCGTCCGTGATAGAACCTATTCTAAGAAAAGATATGGATTTGCTTGAAAAACAGATTCTCACGCAAGTAGGCATGACCGCCATAAAAATGGATTATTTTGAAATGGAGAAACCGTTTGCAAAAGATTTGCTTCAACTGGCACAAGATCCGGGAAAGTTCGTTGGTGTGCTTGAAAATGTAATTGTTTCCATTTCTACATTTGTTACAATTATTGGTCTTGCTGCAACCATTCTTGCTGTAGACAAGATATTGATTGTTCCTCTGCTTGTCGCAATCGTATTGATCCTTTTATCCGAAAAAGTAAAGGCTTTAAACTGGACTAAATGGAAGAACCTTGTTATCCCACCACTCAGACGAACAAATTATGTTTTGGGGCTACTTAAAAACCCCATATACGGAAAAGAAGTCCGCATTAATGCAATTCAGGAATGGCTCTATGACAGAGCAGAAGAAAATTGTACGGAGTATCTAAAAACAAAAAAGAAATATGATCTAAGTTGCAGAAAATTCAGCATATTCTCAATTCTAATTAATTTTCTTCTATTTTCTTTTTTGACTTCGTTTGTTGTATATGTAATTTATAAAGACATTATTCAGATTGACGAAGCCGTGCTTGTTATCACCGCAGCCGTATCGTTATCAAGTATATCCGAACAATTTTCGAACGCCTTTTCTGATTTAATGAAGAGTGGAACGTTTGTTACCGATTTCAGAACTTGCGTGAATCTTTCTCTAAAAAAAGAAGCTGAAAATCAAAACAAACCTTTCTTGTCAGAAAATAAATCACGCATGGAAATTGTATTTGACCATGTTTCGTTTCGATACCCTGGCAAGGAACAATATATCTTGCAAGACTTCAGTTTAAAGATTCATGCGGGGGAAAAAATTGCTATTGTTGGGTTGAATGGATCCGGAAAAACCACTCTTGTAAAATTACTTTGTCGTTTTTATATTCCAGATGAGGGACAAATTCTTCTCAACGGCAGAAATATATATGAATATAATGAGGAAGAATATAATTCATTTATTTCGGCCGTGTTTCAAGATTACAAATTATTTTCATTCTCTTTGAAAGATAATATTTTACTTGGCAAAACTGAAAATCCTGAAGACATAAATATAGCCTTGAAAAAAAGTGGATTCTCTCAAAGACTAAAAACTTTAGATAATGGCCTTGATACTTTGTATAGCAAAGAGTTTGATAAAAATGGCGTTGAATTATCGGGAGGCGAAAGCCAAAAGCTAGCTATTGCACGCGCCTGCTATAAAGATGCCCCTATTATTATTTTAGATGAACCAACCGCCTCGCTGGATGCTGTTGCGGAATATGAAATTTACGCAGGATTCGAAAAATTGGTTGAAAATAAAACTGCAATTATTATATCTCATAGGCTCTCTTCAACACATTTTTGTGATAGAATTATCGTAATAAATAATGGCACCGTTTTTGAAGACGGAACACATCAGAGCCTTATGGCAAAAGAATCAGGAATTTATAAAAAAATGTTTACCACCCAAGCTGCCCATTATTTTAGCGATCCTACTACGGTAGCTGTTGTAGACTAAAGTAAGACCATCAACTTAAATGGTGCAATATGTGGATTTGTAATTTCTGAAATCGAGGAGGGAATATTTTTCTCTTCACTACACAGTGAAGGCTCTGCTAGGCATATAGCAGTTTGATTTGAAATCAAACATACACTTGGCTTAATGATTGAAAGACCGATTAAGCGGCTTTGTCAATAAAAGTGTGTAAGTTTTTTAAGAAGTCAGATAAATGATGTTTTTGACCGCCTTTTTCGTTTCGCTACGCTCCACTCCAAAGGCGGTCAAAACGGCGTCAGATTAAGTGCTCGTATTTCTCAATACGGGCTTTAATTTTGTCGTTGGTCGCAAGCTGATTTCTGACCATAGCCCAATTCTGCACTTTACTGCCATTCCATTTTTTGTAGAGCTCGGTAATTCTGAGATAGAGCAATTTAAGAAGTGCGTTTTCGTTTGGAAAGGCACCTTTTTTGGTAACCTTTCTGAAACTGGAATTGATGCTTTCAACAGCATTCGTGGTGTACATAACTTTTCTTACTGCACTTCCGTAATCGAAAAGCTGCTCTACATGATTGAAATTCCGTTTCCATACATCCACTGCCCCAGGATACTGTGACCTACGCAGCTCAGCTGTGCTCTTCAGCGTATTAGGTGTTTTGATAAGCGTGTATACGCCACCTTCAAAACCGAAGTATTTACCGAGCACCTCGTCAGATACCGGATATTCCACAGGCTGTCCAAGTATTATTCCCACCAGCTCGCCGTCTTTTATAGCCACGCAGTCATTGAAGTTAAGGTCTGAGTCTTTATATCCAAAGCGAATATACCTATTTCTGCCGGCTTTATTAAACTCCGCCACCGAGTATTTAAAGGTTACATTTATTACACGCGAGGTATACTCTTTCTTTCTTCCGTAAAAGCTGAAGTTAGTGCGGCGGTACACTTTCTCATAAACCTCGCGCAGTTTTATCTGATCTAAACTGTAATCGAGTGTGTTGGCGTATCGTCTATAATTGACCTTGCCGTCTTTATCCACCAACGAATAACCTGTGTCGGGGTACAGCTCATTTGTTATGTATATATCCTTAGCGTCGATACCCGGTATATATATTGTATTACCTATAGTTAATTCTCCTCATCCATATCCGTATTTATGGCTTGATTTCCATAGTCTATGTAAGCGACCTCATCCCAACTGCCGTGGCAGGGGTAGTCGTTGTCGTCGTTGCCGCAGCGGTTAATCCACGGGCAACCCTCACAAAACCCTCTATTCAACTTCTTTCTCTAATCCTTTCTGTAAAATGCCGTTCACACCTCTTCCCTAAAATATCAGCCATATCTCATTTCGTCCGAGTTTTGCTGTCTATATATTACAAACTTCGGTTTAAAGTGTCCCTGTAGGGTAGTTATGCCCCAAGTCTAACATCTTATCTTTACTGGTTATTTCACGCGCATACCATAGGTGCGCCGATAAGCCCCCTTTCTACAAGCTTCTTATGAAAGAATTGCTTGCCCTGCGGCGTAAAGAGCACCCTTACCGATACGATATCCGACTTAGTGTACCAATCTTTTGTCTCGAATAAGCCCTCGTTGCTCTTCTTTGCGTAAGGACGAAGCTGTTTGGTCGGAGTGCGGTACAGGTACTTTTCGTCTATCAAAAAGTTAACGAACTTACGCTCAGAGATACCAAGTTCTTTGGCGGTGTCTCGAAGCCCAGTACATTTATTAGGGCTAACAAACGTGTCGTAGAAGTCCGCCTTCGGCTGAGCGACATCGAGCTCGCTTTGCAGACCAGAAATTTTGGCTTCCGCTAATCTAAGTTTGCCTTCTGCAAATTTAAGTGCTCTCGCCATTATCATGTCTGGATCGTTCCACGCTTTTTCGATTTGTAAAAAATATTGCCTCGCCTGCTTACCCCTTTTGTTGCGCTGAAGCATACAGATCTCTTTTGCCATATCGATGGTGAGCTGCGCATCCTGTCTCGGCTTGCCCGGTAAGCCGTCAGACCTATTCGACAAAAATGTCGAATAGTCCTCTCCCTCAGCAAAACCGTATTCGCACATTTTCGGGAACCATTTGTCATAGGGAGTTCCGACTTCAAGAAATTCGTGCAGATCTCTCGCTAAGACCGTAGGTCTGTCGCTTTCATAGTTGATTTTGATTAATTCATTCATTTCATTTTCTCCTTATTTATAATGTTAAAATTTGCAGGGGGTCACATTTGCGTACCCCCCCCCTATATTTTTGTATGACTTTTGCTCATTTTTGAGCTAAAGTACTGTATCGGCAGTTGAGGGGGTGACAGATTTGGACACCCCTTGCCATAGTGGCATACCGTCGCGATTTACGACGGTATTTTTTTGACCCATTGTCGCCCTAAGTTGAACTTAGCCCGCTCGTCCTCGTCGAGACGGCTTGTCGCTATTGTAGGGTTGCTTAAGTCGAGAGCTCTACAGTCGGCGAAATGCCGAGTCAGCTTATTTTCGTAGCCCACGCAACCCCGAAAAATAACCTCGCCCTGTGTTCTGATGAGTCCTCATTATAGGGAGTCGCATTTTGTTACACCCTTACTAATAAATCACGGCTTTAACATAAGTCGTCGTTTTGCTCTTGTAGTTGAGACCACTACCCTAATTCAAGGGGATGGTGTTACCCACATTTTTGCCGGGAAGCTATTTGACATTTTTGTCTAACAGCCCCACATCACTTTTCCGCTCTATACTTCGCTAACGCCGCCGTCGCCTTGCGTTTCTGTTCTTCGGAAATGCTTCGAGCGGCGTTCTTTCTTATAGTAACTGCGGAAGGGATAGCCTTTAGAATCATCCCGCACACAGCGCCGTCGTCGTAAACCGTCTGCTCTATAGGAGTCCAACCCTTACGCAGCGCGGCATTGAAATCTTTCGGAACGGTGCTGTCCATTACCCAGCCGTCACCACTTCTATATATGTGCGTCTCTCGCTCACTCACAGATATCTTACTCGTAATCGTCTTCGTCTTTATCGCCATTCTGAACCCTCTCCATCCAATCTTTTAAAAGTGTTCTCATTCTTCTGCTCGGCACATACAGCCATATCTCTTCTCCACGCCTTATAGCCGATCTCCATATCCACTGTAACATAGTTGAAAGGGCGTACATATCTTGGTCTACCTCTACACCAAATTTCTCATACACACGCCTCTCCGCGACATTCATAAACAGGTTGACGGCGTAGGCGAGATACCTCTTGTTGATATATGAGTTAGTAGCCCTCTCGTTGAAGACGACGTAACCCTTGGTGTAACCTCTGCCTTTCACCTTGTTGCAAGCGCTCTTATAGGTTCCCCACATACGCTCGTCCGCCTTGCACCCGCGCCATATATTGTTATAGCAGTTAAATATATGGTCTTTTACTGTCTTAAGTTCGCCGTCCTCACCAGCCTTGCGCCTTTGATACCAGTTCATAGACAGCGCATGGGGTGGGTCGCCTATACGGTTGAGCTTTGGCGACTCTATTATATGTATAAGATCTTTGATGTGTTTAGTGTATTCCGGCACATAATCAACGCTGTCCGAGAAGCGATAAACTCCGTCCCTTAGCGACACACCTATATAGGTATAGGGGATTTTATTGGCTTTCATAAAATAGCAAAGGCTTTGCCCGCCGAACAGATATGTCAGTATAAACACCTCATCAAACGAGGTAAGCAACTCAGGCGACAGCGCCCAATAATAAAGCTTCTCCTTTGACCCATTGTTGAGGCTTATAATGCTATGAGAACGAAGCATCTTCATTTCTTCGGAGAACTTACCCTCGTCATACCATTTACCCGTTGGCAAATATACGCCATTGTCATTCGTCAAAAAGCCTGTAGCCTTGAGCATTTTTACATCAATAGGCTTCAACTGGCTTTCAACAAGAACCTCTAAGCTCTCATCTATAATAAGGGTATACCCGAGTTCCTTTATCTTAGCCAAGGTCTCTCTGGAGTAGCTCTTGAAAGCCACATGAGTAGTGGTAATATTGCGCCCCTTTTCAACAAGAGCAGCCGTATGCTCCGTTTTTCTAAAATGGTATTCACCCAGCTTGTTGCTCGGTTCGACGAAGTGCAGCTCTGGGCACCCCTCTTTGATACGATTGCTCTCCGCCAGATACGGTGTTACATAAATAAATTTCTTTTCCTTGTGTTCGTTCATATAGGTAATGGCAGCTTCAGTTTTACCAGCACCCATAATCGCATCGCATACTTTGACGCTAATAATGTTTTCCTCCCTATTTTTTGATTTTAAAACTTCAAATGTCTTAAAGATTTCTACACCCTTTGTATATCAAGGCATCTGAGCACCCCCTTGTTATAAAAACAATATATGTTATGTGAAGGTCACAAGTCCACTAACGTGTCCTTGCTCGCCACATAATTCCGTCTACGGAGTAGGCGGGAGGCTACGCTATACCACCTCGGGAGAAGTTCTCTTCGCAAGCTTCGCTAACTTCTCTTCGGAGATACCGCTGACGCCTCCCTCAAACATCTCCGTAGGCGGGTGGAAGGCTTCGCCTTATTTCTAAAGGAAGACTGCATCCTCGGTTCGCTCCATCTTGAGGCGAACTCAGCAAGCCTTTAACTGCGCTGCGCTCCGTTTCCGTTCGCCTTATTAGTGTCGCTCACCTCGGATTTGCCTTGAAACGGCTTACGCCGTAGCCTGTACCACCATGTTATGTATATACCTTACACCCGAGGTTGGCTGATTTACCAAAATCTGAAGGTTAAATTTATGAATAAATTATTAACAGAAGTAGAGGGTAGAAGCTTAGCGCGTAGCGATAAACATAAATAAAAAAACGCGCCCTTCGGCGCGTAAGACGATCGTATATATATATAGAACTTGTAGAAGCTTTCCTCGAAGATGTCAGCCTGTACATACCAACCCTATAGGCTTATACCACGGACGAAAGACCGCTCGTAAGGTAGACTTTAGGGATTTTAGCCTGTACCATATCTTTATCTCGGATGCTCGTAGGGGTAACTTTGTGCGTAGAGCGGGCTTTTACCAGTTTTTTTAAAATTTTAAAAAGCACCAATCTACCTGACCCGTAGAAGATACCCTCTACTATGGGCGGGATTTGTGTAGTTCTGAGGGTCTATTTTGACGACGTGTGAGTGGGGTTGATTAACTAAGCGGTTTTTCACGATTATTTTTCTGCTATAGGTTTAAAATGGCCCCCTTGCGGGGGATAATCCATAAAGGCATCACGGATGGAAATTTGAGCGGATTTGCGGCACGGCAGATTTTTCACCGCAAAGCGCACACAGTTCACTTACTCAAAAACCAATATCACGAAAATATGGAGGTAAAAAGTTGATGAAATCCAATCTGAGAAATGAGATCAAGTCGTACATCATTCGTCAGGGAATGACCATGCAGGAGGTGGTCGATCTGCTACGGGACGAACACGGTTGGTCTGACAGCGTTTCTAACCTGTCCAATAAGCTCCAGCGGGAATCCCTGCGCTATGTCGAAGCTGTCCAGCTTGCCGATGCGCTGGGGTACGAGATTGTCTGGCAGAGGCGGAAGTGAGGAGGATGTTCACATGACGGATACGGAAAAGAAGCTGTTGCAGGCGCAGCACCGATTGGAGGAAGCACAGGCGCGGGATCGCGTCAAGGAGCGAAAAGCGAGAACGCGCAGGCTCATTCAGGAGGGTGCGATTCTGGAAAAGGTGCTGCCGGAGATTCAAGCTATTGAGCTGTCTGAGCTGGAGGGGTACCTTTCACGGAAGCTGGGAAAACAAATCTAAATTTCAGATGGGAGGCCTCCGGGAAACCGGGGGCCTCCCTCTTTTTTCTCCCGAAGGGCGCACTTACTCACCACCCCGAAGGGGTAGTGGTACTTGCCGTTGGCAAGCCGTGCGCTCTCCGAGGGGGATTGCGGCTGCTGCGGCAGCCTTCAGACAATGCCGCAGCACTTGCGGGTGCTGCTGTCATCGTCTGTGCGATTGGGCAAATACCGTCGCTTCAACCGACGCTATTTCCCGACCGCCTGCGCAAACCTGCCACCGGCAGCTTTGCCGCAGAGATGGACAGGCGTTCAGCCCGTCCATTTTCTCTTTTGCGAAAGAGAAACAGAAAAAAGAAAACGAGGTGAACGAACAATGGCAATATACCATCTGGAGGCGAAGGTGGTCAGCCGGGGCGCAGGACGCTCCGCTGTGGCCGCCTCCGCTTATCTGAGCTGTTCCCGTCTCTACAACGACTACGACGGGATACAGCATGACTACACGAAAAAACAGGGGCTTGTCTGACAGAAGGTTTTCTTGCCGGAATATGCACCGCAGGAATGGCAGGATCGTAAAAAACTCTGGAACGCCGTAGAGAAAGTGGAGACTGCTAAGGACAGCCGGTTGGCGCGGGAGTTTGTGGTTGCCCTGCCCATAGAGCTGAGCCGTGAGGAACAGATCGAGCTGCTGCAAGAATTTATCCAAGAGCAGTTTTTGTCAGACGGGATGTGCGCCGATGCTGCCATCCATGATACCGACGGCCACAATCCTCATGCCCACATTCTGCTGACGGTGCGCCCGCTGGATGAACGGGGTAAGTGGCAGTACGAGACCGAGAAAGAATATCTCTGTATGAAAAACGGCGAGGAACGCGGCTTCACCGCCGCCGAGTTTAAGGCGGCACAAACCGATGGTTGGGAGAAACAGTATCAGTACAAAGTCGGTAAGAAAAAGGTGTATATGGCTCCGTCTGCTGCCGAGGCACAAGCGCTTGTTCGAGCAGATAAACATCCCAAAAGCACCCGCTACGGCAGACAGAACCCCATCTCCGAGCGCTGGAACAGTGAAGAACATCTTGCGGCATGGCGGGCGGCATGGGCTGACGTGTCCAACCGCTATCTGGAACGCGCCGGGCGGGAGGAACGCATTGACCACCGAAGCAACGCCGCACGGGGGCTGGATGAGATTCCTACCATCCATGAAGGTGTGACGGCGCAGGCGTTGGAGCGCAAGGGGATCATCTCTGACCGCTGCGAAATCAACCGGCAGATCAAAGCCGACAATGCGCTGCTGCGTGAACTGAAAGCGACGGTCAAGAAGCTGATGCAGGCGGTAAAGAATACGGTTCCTGCCATAGCAGAGGCAATGGAAAAGCTACGCAGCAGCATACTGATTTTCAGTTATCAGCTTCGTTATATCGGTATGGGTAAAAACAGCATGGGCAAGCGTATCAAGGCCGTCAAGCCGGAACTTGAACGCTATACAGGCTTGGTGCAGCAGATTAAGGAAAAGAGCAAGGAACACAAATCGCTGGTTGCAGAGAAAAAGGAATTGCTAATATATCATGTGAAACGCCACAAGGCACTGGCTGTCCGCATTGCAGAGCTGACGGAAGAATTGGAGGAACTGCGTTCCGAAAAGGCACTCCTTTTGCAAAAATTTGAGTATGCGGAGGATGCAGGCGCAGAAGCGTTCCGCAAGGATATTGCCATCATGGAGTCCGGTCTGAAAAGGCTGGAGGCACAGGAGCAAAATACGCTGCTGAATTAGATAAGGTTCTGGCTGAATATGCCGAGCTGAAAGCGCAGGCCGTGGATCTTGACCCGGTGGAGCTGTACAAAGCACGGAATGCAATCCGTCCTGTGCAGGAAAAGGAGGTAGAACAGCAATTAGAGGGCACCATGCACGAGAAGCCTTCCCTTATTATGCTGCTCAGCGCCAAGCAGGAAGCGTCTCGTCTGCTTGGAGAGGATGCGGAGAATCGGCAGGCGCGGCAGATGATCATGCGGCGAAGGAGTACGGAGCAACTTAAAAGGTCTCACCTTAAAACGGATCGATGCAAGATCGAACGTTAATGATAGTGCAAAAGCAGTAGTATTATGTGAATACGTCATTCATGTTGTGTGAAGTTCTGTTCTTCTCCTTGCAATCACCCCATCTGTGCAATATGAAACAAAAAGGGTATCAGAACGCAGCGTTTGGATGCTTCGTTCTGATGCCCTTTTACGATATAGTTTCTTTTACAGCGGCGACAACGATTACCGGAATTCCAGCGTCTCTTTCTGCAACGCTGCACCCCTTTTGATTAGTGATTTTTTCTCCGCACCTCTTGCAAACCAGAAAAAAGCGCGGTATAATATGACTAGAAGAACCGAAACGGTCATATTTCATGGAGGGTGCGACCTTGGCTTTTACCGATTATGAAACAGAACAACTTCACAAGGCGCTGCTGAAAGAAACAAGACGCTGCGCCGTCACACTGGGGATGAAGAAAACCTCAGTGGATCAACTGACAAAGGCTGTCGGTATCGCAAAAGGCTCGTTTTATAAATTCTACGAATCCAAGGAGATGGCCTTCTTCGCGGTTCTGGAAAGTATCCACTCCGAGCTTTACGGGGTGGCTGACCATGCACTGAGCGAAGCAAACGGCTTGCCGCCGTCGGAGCGTGCGGCAAAGGCGGTTCTTGCCGTCTGCCGGCGACTGTCCGATACCGGCGACATGGTCTTCATTGAAAACGATGCGAAGCTGCTTCTGCAGAGGCTGCCGGATGACATCAAAAATGTCCATTACCACGATGACGAGACGCACATTCGTCTGCTTCTGGAAAAATATGGTCTTGTTCCTAAACAGGGGATTTCACTTGCAGCCGCGACAGTACGTGGACTGATTCTGACCGTCTCACACAAGGAGCAAATCGGAGAATTGTACCCGCAGGTGCTGGAAACGCTGGTGTACGGCGCTTGCAGGGAGTTATTTAAATAAGCGGAAGGCCGCAGAGATGCGGCTTTTCCAAGGCGCAACGGTTAGCATCATCTAACCGCTCGGATGCACGCGTCGGTTAGGTTAATCTAACATTGAAAGGAATGATAGCGATGCAGGAACACAAGAATTTCTGGGACAAAAATGCCGGACGTTACGACCGCTTTATGCGAAAGGATCGGGCGGCGTATGATGAGATGTATGAGCTGATCCGGCCGGTCGTGCGGCACAAGACGGTGCTGGAGCTTGCTACCGGCACGGGATTGATCGCAAAACACATCGTAAACGCGGCGGCGCACATCGAGGCGACGGACGCCTCCGCGGAGATGATCGCTGAGGCAAAGCGAGATACCCGCTCTGCCAAGCTGCACTTCTCCGTGCAGGATATGTTCTTTCTGCCCTATGCGAACCAGTCCTTTAATGTGGTGATCGTGTCCAACGCGTTGCATATCGTGCCGCAGCCGGAGAAAGCCCTTGCCGAGATCCGCCGGGTGCTGAAGGACGACGGTGTGCTCATCGCGCCCACCTTTACCCATGCGGGAAACTCGTTTTCCGGCAAGGTCAGGGCATTTTTTATGAAGCGTGTGGGCTTTCCCCTCCACAGCAAGTGGACGAGCGCGGAATACCTGCGCTTTCTAAGTCAGAATGGCTGGGCGGTGCGGAAAAGCGCTGTTCTAAAGGCGTCCTTCCCGCTGACCTATGCGGAATGTGTGAAATCGGAGGTGTGATAAGATGTCATTTTTTGAGAACACCAGAAAGCCTGTGGGGCTTGGCGGGAAAATCATGGTTGCCATGATGAACCTGGGTCACAGTCCTGTGGCACGGTGGGGGCTTCATTTTTTGGAGCTTGCTCCGGATGCCAAGGTACTGGACTGCGGCTGCGGCGGAGGGGCGAACATCAAGAGACTTCTGAAAAAATGCCCGGAGGGTATTGTCAAGGGCATTGACTATTCCCCCGTCAGTGTGGAGAAATCCAAAAAGGTCAACGAGGCCGCCATCGCGGAGGGACGCTGTACCGTCCTGCAAGGCAGCGTGGCGGATATGATCTTCGCAGATGACTGGTTTGATGCGGTCACGGCCTTTGAAACGGTCTACTTCTGGCCTGATCTGCCGCAGTGCTTTCGGGAGGTCTGCCGGGTGCTAAAGCCCGACGGGACCTTCCTCATCTGCAACGAGAGCAGTGGCGACACGGACAAGGATGAGAAGTGGACGGAGATCATCGGCGGTATGACCATATACAGCGGCGATGAGCTGAAAACATTTCTGGAAAACGCTGGATTCTGCAATGTTCAAATCCATAAAAACAAAATGGACTGGCTCTGCGTGACAGGACAGAAGCGGGAGGAATAAGGAATGCTGCTGCAAACGATTCTGGAAGGACTGTGGCTGGGCGCACTGCTGGTGGCGGTCTGCGCTGTCGGTATCCGAAAGGGCGCTGTCGGCATGGTGCATCTGTATGACGAAAAGGTGCAGGAGCGATGCATCGCACTGGGGCTGACCACAAGGGAGAAGATCAAACGGAACGCGCTGCGCTTCAAGGCGATCTGCATTCCAGTCTACCTTTTTTATGTGCTTCTTTGCGTGTATGCCATCAACGGCGCACATACATTTTGGGACGGTTTCTGGCAGTGCTTTGTGATCCTGTCCGTGATGAATCTCATCGACCGGTTTGGCATTGACGGCTACTGGGTCGGACACACAGAGGCATGGGTGATCCCGGGGACAGAGGATCTGATGCCTTATATCTCAAAAGCCGATAAGCAAAAGAAATGGCTGTTCGGAACCGTGGGAATGGCCGTGATTTCCCTGCTCCTTGCGGGACTCGGGCTGCTGCTGTAAGGAGGAAATACCGATGTCAAAGAAAGCGACCGAATTTCAGAAAAGAGAAATGAGCAAGATGTACCGCGGCAAGGAAATATTCAAGCCGCTGAACACTGGCTGGGTGGATGAGCGCGTGGCCTGCGTGCGGGAGTGGGTGGCGAACATTTTCTTCTACCGCAAGGGCGACACCACCATCATGATTGACGCCGGATACAACTACGATCGGCTGGAGGAAAAAATGGGCTGGCTGGGCATTGACCCGCAGTCCATCCGGCACATCCTCATTACTCATCAGGACACCGACCACGTGGGCGCGGTGGAGGCAGACAGCCCCGGTTTGTTCCGGATCGCAAAGCTCTATATCGGTGAGATTGAAAACCGGTATCTCACCGGCGAGGTGCGGCGAAAAGTCATATACCATCTCTATAAATTGCCGCAGGTCACAATTAACAACGAAAAGGTGCTGCTGCATGACGGCGAAACTTTCGAGATTGACGGCATCAAAATTGAGTGTTTCCTTGTCCCCGGTCACACATGGGGTCATATGGTCTATCTCATTGACGACAAATATCTCTTCACCGGCGACACTATCTGGTTCGGCGCGGACGGCGGCTACAGTTTCATTTCCTCTCTGGCAGAAAGCAACAAACTGGCGGTAAAGTCGCTGGCGGCGCTGGAGCAGAAGCTGCAAAGCCGTGACCTGCATCCGCTGTTTCTCACCGGTCACACCGGCTGGACGGACAACTTCGAGTTCGCCTTTGCCCATAAGGACAAGCTTTGCTCACCGTTCAAAAAGCGGGTTCCCGACCCCACCGCGCCTTATGACGCTTATGATGAATCGGACGACACGGGAAAAATGGCAAAGAGTGGATTCCTGAAGGGGGTGGGGAGATGAAGGTTTATTCCTTCGGCGCAGAAAATGCCCCGGTCATCCTACTGCTTCCCGGCACCTGCTGCCACTGGAAGGGTAATTTTGGACGGGTCATTCCGCTGCTGTCGGACAGGTATCGCGTTCTATGCGTCAGCTACGATGGCTTCGATGAAACGGAACATACCGAGTTTCCCACTATGCTGGAGGAAACAGAGAAAATAGAATCTTACATTCAGGAACATTGCGGCGGGCATATCCGGGCGGGCTATGGCTGCTCGCTGGGCGGCTCTTTTGTGGGGATGCTGGCGGCGCGGGGGAATATCCATATGGATTACGGCATTTTAGGCAGTTCTGATCTGGATCAGGCGTCCCCTTTCGCAGCAAAGCTGCAAACAAATCTGCTGCTGCCGCTGATCTACCCGGTGATACGGGACGGACGGTTCAAGAGTCGATTACTGCAAAAACGCCTCACGCAGCGAAAGTCGGAAATGGGCGGTTATGTGCAAGCGTTCATGGAGATGCTCGGCGGCGCACGACCCTATGTGACCGTGCAGAGCTGCAAGAATCAGTTCTATTCCGACCTTGTCACCCCGCTGCCGGACAAGATCAACGTTCCGGGAACAGAGATTCATATTTTCTATGCGCTCAAAATGGGTGAGAAATACCGCGAGCGCTATGAACGGCACTTTGCAAACCCAGCCATTCACGAGCAGGACTTGCAGCACGAGGAGCTGCTGGCCTGTTATCCGGAGCGCTGGGTGCAGTTGGTGAAGGATATCATGGAGGGAAAGCAATGAAGCATCAGCACTTTGATGTGGGAACCGCCGGCTTTTACGGCGCGTACTGGGCGTGTGCCGGCGGATCGGACTGCGCGGTCATTGCGATGATTGGTGACGATCCGGAGGATCGGCTGGCCCGCTCGGCCGCGAAATGGCTCTGCGGGCGGGGCGTAAATGTGCTCACCATGTCGCCTGCGAAAAAGGATTACGGTCATCATAATTATCCGCTGGAGCGCATGGAGGCGGCCATTTCGTGGCTGAAAGCCAACGGGAACAAAAAAATCGGCATTGCCGGGGCGTCGACCACCGGAACGCTTGCGCTGACGGCGGCGGCCATGTTCCCGGAGATCACCCTGACCATTGCCATGACGCCCAGCGACTTTGTGTGGCAGGGCTTTATGCAGGGCAAGAAGGACGGCTGCAAGGAGTGGCCGGTCGAGGGCGAATCGCTGTTTTCCTACGCAGGCAAACCGCTGCCCTATATGCCGTTTTGCTATCAGCACCCGGACTATTGGCACTGTATCGCCGCCGAGAGCAAACGCACCGGCGATATGGTAAACTCCCGCAAGCTGTTTGACGATTCCGAGGCGGCGCACCCGATCGAGCCGGAGGAGTATATTCCCGTCGAGAACATCCATGGCAAGCTGCTGCTCATCGGCGCGGAGGACGACGTGCTGTGGGATGCCGCCAGATACATCCACCGCATGGAAAAGCGCCTTGCGGAAAAGCCGCATGAATGCGAGGTTGAGACGGCGGTTTATGCCCACGGCACCCACTTTGTTTTCCCGGAGGGAATGCTGAAGATCATGCTGCCTGTGGGAGCAGGTCTCTTCGTCCGTCTAGCATTTCAGGCAGCAAAGCAGTTTCCGGAAGCGTGCAGACAGACACGCCAGGATATTGACCGCCGCGTGAGCGCAGCCATCCACACATGGACGAGCACGGAGTAAACGCCGGCATCGGCACAGGCGCATGGCATTCCATTGGAGAAAGGCGGTGTTGACCATCGTTCACATTACTTACCATGACGAAACCAATATCGGTTCCTGCCCGATCGGTCAGACAGGCGGCTTTGAAAACGCCGACGGAAACGGAGAAATTCACTGTTTTCGGATCTTTGACGGCGTGAGCGTGATGCTGATGCAGCTGGAAATGGGATCGTATACGGAGATCCGCACACAGGTCGGCGTGCTGGAAGTCAACTTCTGCATCAATGGACGCTTCGAAACCAGCTTTTCCATGCGCAGTCATGTTCTGCTGAAACCGGGAGACATGGCGATCAGCTGCTACGATGGGCTGCACGGGACAAAGTCGGAGCCACACTTTCCGCTTGGCTAT
>OLRN01000462.1_pt1 | contig 32680 bp, 19 predicted proteins | sample 1673001 | NCBI WGS metagenome assembly OLRN01 (sample SAMEA3136745, study PRJEB25190) | human gut metagenome | biome: human gut; feature: human-associated habitat; material: faeces | place: Austria | collected 2013 | reverse complement strand
CAGTGGGCCTGAATGCAGGCGCAGTTACAAATGCCGACGGAGAATTCACAATCAATGTGCCGGTGGGCACAGAACTCCAGATCACTTATCTGGGAATGGTACCCAAAACAGTCAAGGCTGCAAGCAACATGCGCATTGTACTTGAGTCTGACAGTCAAACACTTGAAGGTGTCGTTGTAACTGGTTACGGTTCGGCACGTAAGCTCGGAACTATTTCCGGTTCAGTTTCATCGGTTTCCGGCGATGCTCTTTCGCTCCGTCCGGCAGCAAGTGTCAGTGACGCTTTGCAGGGTCAGGTCGCAGGTCTGCAGGTATTCACATCTTCAGGTGAGCCTTCTGCAGTATCATCTATGACTATCCGTGGTGTCACATCAATCAATGCAGAGACAGAACCTCTTTATATATTGGACGGTAGTGAAATATCCGCAAACACATTCGTTTCGCTCAACCCGAATGATATTGAGAACGTTACCGTGCTTAAGGATGCGTCTTCCACAGCTATTTATGGCTCACGTGCCGCCAACGGTGTTGTTATTGTGACATCGAAGAAAGGTAAGTTCGGAGAGGCTCCTACAGTTCTTGTTTCTGCCCAGTATTCTGTGTCAGAGGTTGCACATGATGGAACAGACGTGATGAACGCAAATCAGTGGTTTAAGTTCCAGGAAATGATGAATCCTTCAAACCTGACAAACGAGTCTTTTCAGGCAATGAAGAACTATTATAAGAAGTATAATATCGGAACAGACTGGGTAGACCGTTTCCTCGGTAATACTTCTCCAATTTCTCAGATTGACGCAAGCGTACGTGGTGGTTCTCAGAACACAGCATATTTGGTGTCATTCTCTCATTATGATGCAGACGGTCTGTACGATGACTCTAACATGCGTCGTGAGACTCTGCGTGCAAACCTCGAGTTCAACATCACTCCGTGGTTGAAGATAGGAACAAATTCAAACTTGGCATATAATAAGACACAGACTACTCTTGTGAACAATGGTGAGAAAACAAGTGTTTATAACAAGCCTTGGGCTGCTCATGCTTATCTGCCTACACAGACAACACATGAGATCCTTGGTTTGGCATACAATCCTGACGGAACAATTGATTATGCTAACAGTGCATTCAACGGGTATGGTGAAAAGCTAAAATGGTATTCTTTGAATGCAGGAGGTCGTGGAACATTTGATCCTGACTATCTCGCAAGCAAACAGCCGGAAATACAGCGTCGAGTGCGTATAAATGAGAATGCATTTGTTAACATCAACCCGATAAAGGGACTTAACCTTCGTTCTGCAATCGGTCTCGACTGGAATGATCTGCGTACATCATACAAATGCTATAATCTTGTAGATGACGGCTTTGGTCAGCAGATGCCAACAGGTCAGGCTTCTGAGGAATTCTCAAACTTCTACCGTTGGACTGTGACAAATACAGCAGAATACAAGTTCAACTTCCTCAAGGATCATGACGTTACTGTTCTTCTCGGACAGGAGTCAATGACAAACAAGACGACAGCTTTCGGTGTTATGCGTACTGGTCTTGTAGACAATCGCCTTATGCTTCTCAGCTCAACATCAAATGCCGATCCTTTGGTGCCGTCTCATTCTATTTCAGAAGAAGTTCGTAACTCATGGTTCGGAATGCTCAACTACGCTTATGCAAATAAGTATTTCCTTGATTTGAGTATCCGTCGTGACGGATCTTCTCTTTTTGCAGAAGATCACCGTTGGGGTACATTCGGTGCAGCCGCATTCATGTGGACTGTTTCTAATGAAGACTTCATGGATGTTACAAAAGACTGGCTCAAGGACCTCCAGTTCCGCGTAAGCTATGGTTCGACAGGTAACTCAGGTCTTCCGCAGGCATACATGGCACTCGGCCTTGTAGGTGCTTCAAGCTCAATGTATATTAATTCTTCAGGAACAGTCATCGCAAACTCAAGTAACCCTGATCTTACATGGGAGAAGGTAAAGACTTTCAATATCGGTCTGTCGGGCCGTCTGTTCGATCGCGTAGATTTCGACTTGCAGTATTATAATAAGGTAACATCTGATATGTTGATGTCTATACCTTATTCTTATACAACTGGTTTCAGCTCTGGATACGGAAATGTTGCTGAGATGTATAACCGCGGTTTTGATTTTACTATCGGTGTTGACATTATCAAGAACAAGGACTGGTACTGGAATGTAAAGGTTAACGGAAACTACAACAAGAATAAGGTTACCACACTCTTCCAAGGACTTGACTCTTATGTACTCGGCGACTTCCAGATGCTTGAGGTAGGCCACGATATGGGTGAGTATTACATGGTTCGTTGGAGCCACGTTGATCCGGCTGATGGTCAGAGTGTATGGCTTGACAAGAATGGTAACTATACAAAGGTTTATTCCGAAGAGAACCGTGTACAGACTGGCAAGAGCTGGATGGCTCCATGGTCAGGTGGTCTTTCTACAACAGTTGCATGGAAAGGTTTCCAACTCGATCTTCAGTTCACAGGAATGTTCGATCGTTATATGTGGAACAACGAACGCTATTGGCTTGAGGATCCGCAGGCAAACGGAACATACAATATGGCGGCTTCTATGCTTGACATGTGGATGAAACCTGGTGATAAGACAAATATACCTGCTGCAAATGTTGTACGTCAGCCAGATACAATGTTCCTCGAGGATGCTTCATTCGTGCGTCTGAAGTTCGCTCAGCTCTCTTACACACTTCCGAAGAACTGGCTCAACCAGACAGGTTTCATCAAGGGTGCTAAAGTGTTCCTTGTAGGTCGCAACCTGCTTACTTTCACCGGTTACCAGGGCTACGATCCTGAGGTCAACAACACAATGACATTTGGTGACTATCCTAACACACGTCAGTACTCTATCGGTGCACAGCTTACATTCTGATAATAAGGTGTATAAAAATAAAATAAAGGAAATATAAAATGAACAAATATATATTATTACCGGTTCTTGCATTAACGCTCACGCTCGCATCATGCGACATGGACAAGAATCCTTATAATGCAATTCCTGAAGGCGAGGCTCTTATGACGCCTACCGATTTTGTGAACATGAGTGTGCCACTCTATACCGGCATGCGATCATTTGTCGGCAGCAGTTATTTCTGCACCGGTCCTGATGAGCAAAGTGATGATTTCAATGCTACGGTGGGAACTGGTCTCAGTGACTTGCATCGTTGGGATTTCAATATAAGTCTGCGTTCAGGAGAGTCTCTTTATGCAAACTGCCAGACAATGATAGCCCGTACCAATTTCATCATAGACGGCTACAATAAGTGTGACATGTCAAATAAGAATCTCTTTACTGATCAGGCTATGGTCACAGTTAAGAATGTAAAGGGTGAGGCATTCTTCGTACGTGCTTACTTCCTGTTCAATCTGGCACAGTTCTTCTGTGCTGATTATGATGAAAGCATAGCAGACAAAAAGAACAGCGGTGTTTCTTATCGCACAGACTATTATCCTTCGTCAAATTCTGCCACATATCCGGCCCGCAAGACTCTGCGCGAAACTTACAAACAGATAACAGATGATCTTGACAGCGCTCTTCTGTATGTCAATGTAGCTGGAGAACAGTCAAACTACTATATTTCTGTTGACGCCGTAAAGGCAATGCAGGCACGCGTGGCTTTAGCTATGGATGATTATGCTACTGCTGCAGAAAAGGCAACAGAGGTTATAGGAACAACAACTTATACACTTGCCGGTTCTGCTGACAGACTTACTCGGATGTGGGCCGGTAACTTTGATACAGAAACTATCTTCAAATTGGCTGCAAGTGCAACATCTCAGTTGTCCTCACAGACAGGTCTGCAATATCTCCCATATACAGAAGGCGGTGCTCCCTCTTATGTTCCGACAAAGACTGTTCTTGATCTTTATTCAGATGATGATTATCGTAAGAGTGTTTATTTCTTGCCACTGACATTCCAGACAAGTACTGGTGTTGTTGGTAATGTGCTTGCGTTCAACAAATATCCGGAGAAAGCATATCCATACGAGGCAACTAATGGTTACGACTATGCACGATTCACCATTGAGCCTAAAGTGATCCGTATTTCTGAAATGTATCTTATTGCAGCAGAGGCATATGCACAGCTTGCAAAGACAGATGGATCATATCTTACCAAAGCTGCTCAGTATCTGAACGATTTCAAAGCAAAACGTATCGCTAATTATCAGGCACAAAGTTTCTCTGATGCCGAGAGAATAATGAGTGAACTTAAAGAAGAACGTCATCGTGAGTTCCTCGGTGAAGGTATGCGTCTGCTTGATTTGAAACGTTGGAACATGGGTGTTACACGTGGTACTCCGCAGCAGGAAGACATCTGCGCAATGCCTGGTACAGATTATTCTACAAATCTGTCAAAGCCTGCAGGCGACTATCGTTTCGTATGGCCGATACCTAAGCACGAGATGGATACAAATCCTCAGATTGTGCAGAACCCGGGTTATTAATTCAACCATTTAAAGTAAAAATACGATTATGAAGAATATAAAATTATTAATGCTTATGGTGGCAGTCCTGCCATTCTTCGCGTCATGTTCTGAAGATGACGTTAATACGAAAGAATGCACTGTAGGATTTGCAAACACAGCCATTACCGTGGAAGAAACAGTCGGTTATGTTCAGGTTCCAATAACTGTCACTGGTCATCGCAATGGTCCGGTACGTGTGAAGATAGAATCGGCTACTGTAGGTGAGAACGGAGCTGTTGAAGGCGAGAACTATACAATAACAGACAAGACTCTGAATCTTAACAGCGATACTCTCAGTACCGGAACTATAAATGTAGAGGTGAAGGTGATCGACGATAGCAAGATCAACAATGACCGTCAGTTCACTCTTACAATAGTTTCTGCAGAAGGTGCAGAGATAACAAGCCAGCAGACAACAGTAACTATTTCAGACAACGATGCTGACTTCTACAAAGCATTCGCAGGAGAGTGGACTTTCTCTGCAACAAATCTTGACGGTGCTAAGACAACATTCCCTGTAACCATAAAGGCTGCTGCAAAAGGAAGTTCCGATTATGAGAGCGTACTCACATGTGAGGCTGCAAACATAATGGGTGCCGGTGAGACTTATTCATGGAAATTTGAATATAAGTTCAATCAGGAATCCATGTCAGGACAACTCGGACTTGTCTGTGGTGAAGAAATCTCTTATATGCCTGACTACGGTTATCATCTGATGTGGCTGTTCGGTCCAGCTAATGACCACAATAGCGTTTATCAGGGAGTGTTCCCGATAGAGTGGTCATTGACAGAGGAAGGAACAATACCTAACACTTTGACGTTTGATCCGGAATACTGTATCTGGCTCTATGTTCAGACAGACAGTGGCCAGGGTGGATATCTTGACATCTTCGATAACGTCACTCTGACACGAAACTAATTGACAATGAATTTAAGGACACGGCATATCCTTCAATGGGATATGCCATGTCCTTTTTTTTGAAAACATCAAACTTTAAAACCTGAAATATATTATGAAGAAATTTTTATCATTGCTCGTGCTGTCTTTGATGACAGTATCCGTTCTCGGAGGTCCAAGAAGCGTGGAGGATATGATGAATGCTGCAAGAAAAGTCATCAAACTTCGTCCTTCCATGCATTCTGCAGGTGCGAGCCAGAAACTTGAGGTATTGCAGAAAGGACAGATGCTTAATGTCATCGGTTACAAGTACGGTGGATTCGCAGTCATTGCTACAGATGATAACTTTGCGCCAGTACTTGGTTATTCTGACACTCAGTTCACCACCGACAACATGCCGCCTGCCATGCAATGGTGGATGAATATGACGGAGAATGCCTTGCAGACAGCCCTTGAGAACGGCGAAGAGGTTAAGTCTGCTGCGGAGTTGCGTAGCGCAGAATATCCGGAAGCAGTGGCTGAGCTTCTTACAACCAGATGGGATCAGATGACACCATACAATAAAGAACTTGTAAGAATCACTGGCAAGAGCTATCCTACAGGCTGTATGGCTACAGCCATGGCACAGATAATGAAATATCATTCATATCCTGTGACAGGTCAGGGATACAAGGGATATGCCATCGATGGCAAGAACGGTAACTACGATTTCGAAAGTACTACCTATCAGTACGACAATATGCTCGATGTCTATTCTGGAAACAATTACACCACAGAGCAGGCCGATGCTGTTGCAAAGCTGATGCTTCATTGTGGTGTTGCCGTGGACATGAATTACGGTCTTAATGGCAGCGGTTCGTTCAGTAATGATGCTTCTGTGGCGCTTAACAAGTATTTCAAGTACAACACACGACTTTACACACGCGACATATATACAAAGGCAGAGTGGATGAATATGATTTTCGAGGAGATAAGCAACGGACGTCCTATTCTCTATGGTGGTGTTACAGCACAGAATGCCGGTCATGCGTTTGTATTCGACGGTTACGATGCCGATGGTCTTGTGCATGTAAACTGGGGATGGAGTGGTAGCGGTAATGGATATTTTGAGGTTGCATTGCTCAACTCCAACACAGGAAGCTATTCGTACAGCCAGGATATGATCCTGATGCACACATCCGATGCGCCAGAATTGCCTTATATCTCACAGTGGGGTATAATGCCTTCAATAACCTGGATTACCAGTGGTGGACAGACATACGAAACTGTTGGAAAGTTCGAGGTAAAGAGTGTAGGTACAATGCTTCTGTGTGTTTGTTCAAATCTTATGAACTGTGATGTGAACAGTTTCAGCGGAAACCTCGCTCTTATGGCTGAGCCTGTCAATGGAGGAAACGTTGTAACACTTAGAAGTGAGAAACTCAGCAACTTTGCTTATCGCAGCGTTTATCCGCAAAATGCTCGGGATTACAGTGTGTCGGTAAGTACATCCGGTCTTGCAGACGGCACTTATAAGATTTATCTTGCTACAAAAGCGACAACAGAGTCAGAGTGGCAGCCTGTTCATTTCAACGAAGATATCAACGGCGCATATATGTTGACTATCTCTGACGGCAATGCTACGGTGACCACCGGCATTAATAATGTTGTGACAGAGGAGACCGGCAAAGCTTCTGACAACCGCATATACAGTATCGACGGACGTTATGTCGGCACCGATGTAGATAAACTCGACCGCGGAATGTACATCAAGAACGGTGTGAAGTTCATAAAGAAATAATATCTGCCATGCGCCTGTGACGGTGCGTCTGGAAGTCATCACCCGTTGATGACAGACCGGCAAACAACACTCCGTCACGCTTTCAGGCATCCTTACATGGCCGAGAGGCAAAATATAAAGAGTCATATCATCGCCTGTAACAGGACACGATATGACTCTTTTCTATTTATCAGAAATCCGGTGGAGAGCGGTTATGATAAAAAAAGCCTGCGGCTTCGCTCTCGTATCGGCGTTGTTTTCTTCTGCTGAAAGTAAATCAATACGGGCACTTTCAGATTTTCAGTATCCTGCGGTTTTTCCGTCCGAGTTTTCAGTTCTACCCCGAAAAATAAATGAGTATTTGCGGGCTGACTTTCCTTCGGACGCAAATTCTCGAAAAATAAGAGACTTACGCAAAACGTTGGACATCAGCAACTTGCATCCAAGAGACATTTTTCCATTATGCAATAAGCACTGTTTCAGCACCTGATATGGCCCGTTTCAGAGGCTAATATGCGCAATATCACACCATGAAATGAGCAAAACCGGAGGCTGAAACAGGCACTATCGGAACGCAAGACGAATTATCCGAGGTTGCACATCAGGGTATACGACAAGGCTGTCAGGCCGGAACAAGCCTTTCAGATGTTGGATTTAACATTTCTTTACATCTCTTTCGCGATTTTCTTTTGTCAAAAAAAAGTCAAAAAAAATTGTAAGTTCTCCGTCCGAGTTTTCTTTAAAAACGCAGATATCAGGCGTGGGGAAATCATTTGAAAAGATGCGTCCTTCTTGCGGTGATGATTTGCCGGTTGTGGCGATGCGGATTTATCGTCACGTGAGGAAAGGCCTGTCGCGCTTTATGCCATAATGTGTTGTCTGGAAGTTTTCCTGCATCCTATGGCACTTCATGAACAAGACCAATCCCCACGGGTTTCTGCCGAGCTTTCTTTCATTCTTTCGTTTCTGATTTCATTCGGGGCGGAACACGAATATCATCGCATCCTTCGACGGCAGCGTAACGTTGTTCCGACTGTCGACGGTTTCACCGCTCCACAGTTCTTGCACCTTATATTCAGTGCCTTTCTTCAACGGCAATCGTTCAACAGGCAGACTGAAAGTCATCGGTTCGTCGCCATAGTTGAACACCGCCAGGCACACCCGTCCGTCCTGTTCGGCGCGTACGAACATGTGTTCGCTGCGGTCGTCGTCGGCGTTGAGCGGTCGGAAAGCCCTGCCGTCTATCAATGCGTTTACCCGTTCGTTGCCCAGCATGCTCACAGCTCGCGCCTTTGCCGTGCTGTCGCCCTTGATACTGAAGTTGTCGCCCGTGATGAACATGCCCGTGATTACGGCCGACGTCACCCTCGCACGGTTCTCACCCTCGGTGGCGTCACGCAATACCACGTGGTCGGCGTCGCTGTAGCTATATACGCGGTCGAGCCACCAGCCCCACGTCAGGGCGTTCATCGTGTATTCGGTGTCTTTTATCTTGTTCCATGCATCGCACGCTATGCGGCGCGACTGAGCGTATTGCGCCGGAAACATCGGTGAAATGGACAGATTTATATACATATCGCTGAATATGCTGTCTATCAGATGCATGCCGTAGTTGTAGGCCTGCGTGCCGGTGGTTATGTCCTTGCGGTGCCATGAGTCGGCCTCCATGCGTCCGTGCGTCATGAAGTCCATCTTCACGTATCGGTAGCCGCAGCGTCTGAAAAGCCGCGCCGTCTTCTCCATCATCGCCCTCACAGCCGGATGGGTCGGGTCGATGGCATAAGCCCCATCGAGCTCCTGCGGCTTGCCGTCGGCATACAGATATATGTCCTTGTATTTATATTCAGGCATTGCGTCCACCTGTCTTTCCGGATTCTTCGCCCAGTCGGTGAATGGCGTCCAGTATATGCACGGCACCTGGTGCATGGCCGTGCAACGGTCGGCAAAGTCTTTCAGCTCCGCTTCCTTGAAACTGTCCCAGCCCGAGTCGAGCCCGGTGTATATCAGTCCGTCGGCATTGTGGAACGAGCGCGGCATGAGTGAGTCGGCCAGAAACGTTGCCACCTCCGTGGCGTTGTCGTGGTTCACGCCGAACTGCAGCGCGCCCCAGCTGTTCCAACCCACCGGCACAGCGCTGTCCCATCGGCGCGGCGGTGTTGTCACAGCGTTGAGACCGGCAAAAAGCTCCATTCCATCGCGCCAGTCGTCGAAGCGTCCCAGCATCATCACAGCCGAGCGCGGACGTGCCGAACGCACCGCACCGTGGCCCTTTACGTCGCGTGTGAGCTCGTCGGCCACACCGCTGTAGAGTTTCATGCTCCGCCGACTGTCGGTCAGCTCCACGGCGTTTTTCCACGTGTCGTGCTCTATTGCTCCCGCCACCAGTCCCTGTCTGTTTTCGGCATCATACACACACGTCACCTCATAGCTGCGTAACGAGTCACCCGTCCGTGCGGAGGACGCGTAACGAATCCACTTATCGTTGTCGTAAGGCACGAAAACCGCCCTTTTCATCGGAGCTTTTATCATGTCGCCCGTGTGGCGTGTCACCAGCGGAGCCATATACGAAGTGCTGACCGTCGAGTCGGTCTCCAGTGCGATGTCCGTCAGCATGAAACCGTCGTACAGTCTGAAAGTCCTTACGAGCTGCGGCATGTCGCGTCCGCTCATGGTCAGTGTCCAGCTCACGCCACGACCATAGCGGTCGTCTATACGCTGCTTTTTGAACGTCATATGTTCATAATTTCCCGATTTCATCGTGTCGCCATTCAGTGCGTACTCGGCCCATGAGCCTTTCGCGATGGTGTCGCCCCGATAAACTATGTCCACTCCCTTGTCGTAGCTCAGACGCCATCCGGCCGTGCTCACTGCCGAAGGACGTGTGCACGCGCATGCCGCCAGAGCGGCCAGAAAAATGTATGCCTTGTTGTGCATTGTTTGAATTTAGGTTTGTATAGTACGGTAATTTTCTACATGCATGTCCACGGCGGATGTACAGATGACTTCTTTCCGTTTTTTCCGACCGTCGCCATGCTCCATGTGCAAAGATAAGACAAACGCAGGGAAGAACGAAACAAACCGTGCTCTATTTTCTCTTCGCCGCGCTGAAAGCATCGGACTTTCTGCATGTTTATACAATCGTGACAATGAAAAAGATTGACAGTTGAAAATCTTGAAATAGAATTATGGAGAGCCGTGTGGAGCGTATTCTGCTGCAAAAAATGCGGTTTCATCGATGTTTTCCGCCGTACTGTTCCGCAGAAAAGCCTTTCTTGCTTCGCGTTCTTACTTTTGTCGTTGTGCATTACGGGCTTTATCGTTGTGTCGAATGTACTTTCCTTGCATGTATTATTAATGCCGATACATCCATAACGGCAGCTTCGGACATTGCGGAAAATGTTACGATATCTGTGTTTTTTGATATTCCACAGCACATATCCCGTCATCCCGATGGCAGAAAACACATACGGTGGCCTGTCTGAGAAAATATTTCTGTAACTTTGTCTTGCACGGCAGAGGTGGCGATTGTTTGCATCCGTTTGTAATCCTGCACTGTAATAACGCAGCAATCGTCGCCGTCCGCCGGCTTTCTTGCGGCTGTTCCGCACTATCTATGACTCAAACTAACAATAACATTATATCTGTATGAAAAAATTACTCTTATTTGTCCTTGCCGTTGCGGGATATGCCGCGGCGGACGGACGCACCAACATTTCGGTGACCACAGACCACACCCAGCTCGTGCTGCAGGTGAAGGACAACGGTCGTCTGTATCAGACCTATCTGGGCGAAAGACTTTCGGCCGACTCCAATCTCGACGATCTGGACCAGCCGTGGGCCAAACCCACCAACAGCAACATTGCCGGATTCGAAGCCTATCCGGTGATGGGTACGGAGGATTATTATGACGCCGCGATGGGAATACGCCATGCCGACGGCAATCCTACCACAGTGTTGAAGTACGTATCGCACGAACAGCGCGCCACCGACGGCGGCACTGAGACTGTCATCAGACTGAAGGACGAAGTCTATCCGGTTAATGTCACTCTGCACTACGTGGCTTATGCAGAGGAGGACATCATAAAGCAGTGGACCGAGATAAGCCACGACGAGAAGGGCGGAGTGGATCTTTCGCGCTACGCATCGTCCATGCTCTATTTCGAGAGTGAGAAGTATTATCTGACAGAATTCTGCGGCGACTGGTCGAAGGAGATGCAGATGAAGCACACGGAGCTCAACAACGGCAAGAAAATACTCGACAGCCGCCTCGGCACACGTACGGCCATGGCAATGCAGCCGTTCTTCGAACTGGGCTTCGACGCTCCGGCACGCGAGAACGAGGGTACTGTGCTCATGGGTACAATAGCCTGGACCGGTAATTTCAGATTTACGTTTGAGGTGGACCATAACGGTGCGTTGCGCGTTCTGAGCGGTATCAATCCCGACGCGTCGCTCTATCGTCTGAAGCGCGGCGAGGTGTTTGTCACTCCCGAATTCATATTCACCCTCAGCACCGAAGGAGTGGGTGAGGGCAGCCGCCGTTTCGCACGCTGGGCGCTCGATCATCAGTTGTTCAAGGGCAAGGAGGACCGTATGACTCTGCTCAACAACTGGGAGAACACCTTCTTCAACTTCGATGAGGCCAAGCTCACATCGCTCTTTGACGAAGCACGCGACCTTGGCGTCGATCTGTTCCTGCTCGATGACGGATGGTTCGGCAACAAATATCCGCGTTCCAACGACGCTGCCGGACTGGGCGACTGGCAGGTTACCAAAGAGAAACTGCCCAATGGTGTGCCTTATCTGGTGAAGACAGCCAATGAGAAAGGTGTGGAATTCGGTATATGGATAGAGCCGGAGATGGTCAATCCGAAGAGTGAGCTGGCCGAGAAACATCCCGACTGGATACTGCGTCTGCCAAATCGCGACACTTATTACTTCCGCAATCAGCTGGTGCTCGACATGACCAATCCTGAGGTACAGGACTTCGTGTTCGGTGTGGTGGACAATCTGATGCAGGAGAATCCTAATCTCAAGTTCTTCAAGTGGGACTGCAACAGCCCGATAACCAACATTTATTCGCACTATGAGAAGCAGAATCAGGGCAATCTTTACATTGACTATGTGCGCGGATTCTACAAGACGCTTGAACGTATACAGCAGAAATATCCCGACCTGAACATGATGATGTGCTCGAGTGGAGGCGGACGCTGCGACTTCGGAGCACTGAAATACTACACCGAATTCTGGTGCAGCGACAACACCGATCCTGTGGAACGTCTCTTCATACAGTGGGGTTTCTCTCACTTTATGCCAGCAAAGGTGATGTGTGCTCACGTAACCAACATGAACCGCCGTGCTTCAGTGAAGTTCCGCACCGACGTGGCGTTCATGTGTAAGCTGGGTTTCGACATCGGACTCCACGACATGGCGCCGGCCGACAAGGCTTTCTGTCAGAACGCATTGAAGGAATACAACCGTCTGAAACAGCTCGTGTTCAGCCCGATGACCTATCGTCTGGTTTCGCCTTACGACGGCAATCACTGCGTCATACAGCGTGTGTCTGAGGACAAGAGCCATGCCATTGTGGCCGCCTACGACATTCATCCGCGTGTTGGCGAGAATCTTCACCCCACACGTCTGCAGGGACTGGATGCCGATGCGCGCTATCGCGTGAAGGAGATATGCCTCATGCCCGATGCACGTTCGGGAATGTACTTCCACGACAGAGTATATACGGGCGATTATCTGATGAAAGTCGGTCTGAAGGTTCTCACCGGAGGCGAGCTTTCAAGCCGTATCATCGAGCTTGTTAAGGAATAAACCGTGTTGGTGGCATGGCGTCCGTGAACGGCGGGCGCGGCCACTTGTGCATGATGACAATAAAAAAGCGGAGACCTTCAATGGTCTCCGCTTTTTTGTGTATGTATGGCGTCGTATTACTTTATAACCTTTGCTGTGAGTGTCTTGCTGCCGGCCTGTGCCTTCACAATGTACATTCCTGCACCATACTGTGCGAACGGTATGCTGTTCTCTCCGGCCTTCAGGCTGATGCTTGCCACTGCCTGGCCGCCGGTGTTGTATATAGTCAGCGTGCCGTCTTCCGGCATGTCCACGTGCAGCACGTCAGTTACCGGATTAGGATATACGTTGAGGCGTATTTCGCCTGATGTGATGTCGTCGATGCCAGTGGCTATCTTGTCGCTGTAGAACAGCTGCCATTCGCTCATCTGTGCCAGCTGTGCTCCGCCGTTCTCGGTCAGAACGAGACGGTAGAAATTGTATGTCTGGTTGTTGTCGAAGCTGTAGAACTGTGTGTTCTTGCGTGCGTAGAAGCTCTGTCCGGTACGTGTGTCTATGGTTGTCCATGTTCTTCCGTTGTTTGAGCCCTGCAGTTCCCAGCTCTGCGGATCGCGCGACGGTTCGTCGTTTGCCGATGTTATGCTGTACATGTTGGCTTTCTCAGGTGTTCCTGTCTCATATTTTATCCACGGGTTGCCGAGATAGTCGAACACGAATTTGCTGTCGGCTGTGCTGTCATACAGTTTGTCCAGATTTTCGCCGGCGTTGTCGTTGTTTATCTGTGCGGTCATTGTTCCGCCTTCGCCTATGATGTCGTTGTCTGAGATACATACGCCGTGTATCTGTATGTCGCCTATTACCAGTGCGTCGGCAGCGTCGTCAGAGGCCTGTGTGAAGTTGATGCGGAAACGCTTGTAGCTGTTGCCGTTTGATATGTTTGTGTTCTTGAACGAAGCCTTGGTGTTGAAACGGGCGTTCGATACGGTTGTCAGCGTTGTCCATGATGTGCCGTCGTCTGATGCCTGCAGTGTCCACTGTTTCGGACTGCGGTCGGTGTCATGGCCGGAGCAGATGCGTAGTGTAGTTATCTTGACAGGTATCTCCGAGCGGTATTCTATCCATGCTTCGCCGTCGAACGGCAGAGTGTATGTGCTTGTTCCGTTGTTGTCGATGAGCGGACGGAGCGCTGCCTCGTCGGCGTTATCGGATGAGAGAATGGTGCCTCCGTTGTCGGTGATGTCGTTGTAGAGTTCGCCGTTGGGGATGATGTCACCGAACAGCTGCAGCTCGGCCACTTCGGCAGGAGCGTCTGCGGCGTCTATCACGAGGCGGAAGTTCTGATAGTTCCTGTCGGTTGTTACCTTATAGAACTGTGTGCAGCCGTTGTGCGTGAACTGCTGGTTGCTGCGTGAGTCTATCGGAGTCCACTCTGCGTTTTCGTATCCGTAGAGGGTCCAGCTCTTCGGAGCATTGCCTGTTGCGGCCGATGTTATGCTGTACGATGTTATATTGTACAGAGCCTTGCTGTTGTAGCGGTATGTCGAGTTTGTCTCTCCTTCTGTTTTGGCTGATGTGGCGGCGTTCTTGTCGGTCACTGATTTGTCGCCCTCGCTGAGTGTTCCGCCGTCGGCAGTGATGTCTGTTGCCGATATGGCGAGTCCGTGGAGCTGCCATTCGCTTATCGAGAGGTTCGATGCGCCGTTGTTCTTAGTTACGTTGAGGCGGAACATAGTGTATGCCTTGTCGGCTTTGGCGTCATAGCGTTTCATCTGGCAGCGTGCTGCGAATGTCTGATCGGTCTGTTCGTCGAGCACGGTCCAGCTTTCTCCGTCGTTTGATGCAGACAGAGTCCAGCTCTGGGCGTCGGCTGATGCATTGCCGCTTGCACTGCCGATGGAGTAGCCCTTGAGCGTTACGGCGATGGGCGAGCGGTATGTGAACTGTGCGCTTGCGGCTTTTACGTTTACTGCTGATGTGAGACTGTTGTCGTTGAGAGCGGCAGTCTGTATGCCGTCAACCGATGAGGTTAGTGTTCCGCCGTTCTTTGTTACGTCGCCGGGCAGCGGTTGTGTGTCTGTGCTGAACTTGAACCAGTCAACATTGAAACATCCGGTTGAGGAATATCCCGGTTTGTAAACCAGATACACATCGTGTGTTCCGTCGGTCGGTGTGATGTTTGCCGTTACGGTCTTCCATCCTCCTGTTGACGGCACATCGGCTGTTCCGATGAGCGTTCCGTCTGTTCCGCCGAGACGTATTTCTATTTTTGCGTTGGCTGTAGACGAGTCAGAAACTCTTATTTCCACTGTTTTTGCCGGACGTGTGCCGAAGTCAACGTTGGCGTAATATGTGTAGTAGTCGTTCTTTATGTTGCTTATCTCGCTCTCGTTCCCGCCAGTGCCGTCTGTGACATACACTCCGCGCAGCGCGTTGAAGTTCTCAGCTTCGATGGTGGAGTAGGCGTCACGTTCTATGTTTGCGGCACTCAGTGGAGCGTTGAAAGCTACAGAGATGGCTGTAGAGTTGCCGAACGGTTGGTTGGCGAAGCTCTTGTAGTTGCCGTTTCCGTCTTTTTCGGTGTCTGAAAGCCAATTCTCGTTCGACTTGGTGAGCCATGCCGATGATGTTATGCCCTTTGAGTTGCGGTTGTTAAAGGCCATGAAGGCGTTGTCTTTCATCCATTCTATGTCCTCGGTTTTATTCATTTCTACAATGTAACGGCGCAGGTAGCGCATGAGAACACCCTTGAATCCGCACAGGTCACCGTCTACGGTCTGGCACACATGTATTATTCCGTCCGAGTTGCAGAGGCTTTCTTTTGTGCGCTCCACAATCTTTTCGGCGTCGCGTTTGTACATTTCGTCACCGTAGTGCTTGTAGAGCATGAGGGCCGCGCCGAGCATTGTGCCCTGGTTGTAGGTCGATACCCAGCGGTTGTAGTTTGACGGAAGGTTGGTGCTTGTGTTCCAGGTGAAACTGTCGTAAACCTCTCCTGTTTGCGGATTGAAGAGGTACAGACGCTGTTTCTCATACAGATCACGTGCTATTTCGTAGTATTCTTCTTTTTCATTTTCGTCGGTTAGTCCCATGGCAATGTAGCATGCGGCGACTTCTGTCGGACCGTTGATACATGAGTTCGTACCGTTTCTGGTCTCATCAGTCTCTTTCCAGCGCATCATGCCCCACTGGTTGTAGGCACGGTCGTATATTCTGTCGAAGTTGTCTTTGGCATAATTGAGGTACATGGAACTGCCTGTGAGATGATAGGCGCGGGCAGAAGCTATGATCATCCACATCACGTCGTCGTTGAATTCGTGGCCATACCATTTGTACACATCATCATATTTCAATTTGAGCCAGTCGGTTCCTACTGCCATCTTGAAATAGTTGAACACGTCCCTGAATATGTCCAGATATTCTTCGCGGCCCGTTGTTTCGTAGGCATCGAGCACAGTTTCCAGCATCTCGGCGTCGCCCCAGCCGCCACCGTCGCCGAAAGTCTTGCCGGATGTACCGCGGTCGCGCAGGTGCTGTTTGAGCCATGCATCCATCATTTGTGTGCGGAGTGCGTCGCTGAACTGGCTTATAGGTTCTACTTCCTCAAACTTCCACATCTGTGCGTTTGACGGAGTGCTGCCTTCGTTCCATGCCTGAAATGTCATGGATGCGCCGTCGCTGGCTGCAGGAGTCTGCAGGATGAAAGTATTGGATGCAGACGACTGTGTGATGACATAGTATCCGTCGCGTCCGCTTACAGGCTCGACATTCCACTGTCCCATGCTGCTTGTAGTGGCAGCTTGTTGTATTTTGGAGTTTGTAGATACCAAGGCCGAGTTCCTTGCAAGGTATTTTCCTGTGAACACATTCCTGAAAGAGAATGTTCCATTGTCGTTGGAGACAGCCTCCCACTGCTGTGCCGGCACTTCTGTATCGGTCCAGATGACGATTGGCGTGTTGTTTGTGAATGACGAATTGTCCACAAACATCACTCTTTCTTCGTTGGCTGCAGACGCTATCCTGTAAGTTTTACCCGGGATAATGTCTGCAGACGCCATGCCGACGATGTCGAGCATGAACACTGTTAGTAATAGTTTTTTCATTTGCGGTTTTATGTATTGTTAAGTAATTTCCTTGCGTTAGTGAAGATAATCGGTTCCATCGGCAAAAACAACCGGTTTCATCGTCCGGATATAATGCTGCCTCCTGTCGTGTATCCGCTTTTTAATGTGTTTTCAGAAGCGACATCCCTGTTGCGCTGAATTGTAGTTTCCGTGTACGTGAACGGTAGCTTCGGTTTTATGTCGGAATGCTTTTTATCAGGCATTCTTCATTCCGCCGATGTTTATGTGTTCGCCACGTCTGGTGTCACGCAGAGTTACTCTTATAAGTCCTTTGAAAGCAGTGCCGAAGTCGTACACCACGCTGTCACCCTCGATGTCGAAGAACCGTTGTTGCCTTATTCCTCCTATCTTTGCTGCTTCATAGCGTATCATACGTTGTTCGGCAGGCTGCATGTGTGTGGTTTCTGCCATTTCGGAAGGTGTCCAGCATGCCACGTTAAGCTCATCGGTGTACGATGAAATGGGGCTTTCTGTGGCATCAGTTACTTCATGTCCGTCTGTTGTGAGCGATGTCGCGTCTGTGCGGCAAAGCCATCCTTCATCTGTATTGTATGCGAATGGCATGCCATCTGCATCGCGTCCGTAGAGCGAAACTGCTATTTGTGCCGGCACGTGGTGCGGGAAAGATGGAGCGTAACACACGGCCACGGTATTCGATCCTTGTCTCATGAAACGTGTCACATCATAAGTTACGGCTATCGGATTGTCCGACATGTTTTCGCGTAGAGGTGTGAGCACGTCGCCGGTGACGTTGCGTTGATTGATGTAAAGTTCTATATATCCTGTTGTGGCTGCGGTTATGTAAGCCTGCTGAGGCCGTTCTTCCGCTGTGAACGACTGTCTGAACCAAACCACCGAGCAACTGTCCGGCTGTGGATGTGTTATCCACGACAGTCCGAATTGCTGTGCCGTGCTGTCCAGACACCACAGCAGCGTTACGATTATAGCTGCAAATTTCTTAATGTAAGGCATACATGTGAGTTAATAGTAACGCTGATTTATGTGCAAAGATAATGTTTTTTTGTAAATATCGGTGGTCGGATGGCTATAATTTAATGTGTGATGGCGTACACCGTACAGTACTGGTGTGCGCCATATGCTGTGTTTTCAATGCCGTTTGTCGTAGTATTCTTTTATTCTTATGGCATCGAGAGGTCTGTCTGTCGTCAGGAATCCGGCACCAAGATTAGTCATTTCGGCCATTTCATCGGCTTTGTTTACTGTCCAGACGTTGACGGTCATGCCCAGTTTGTGGGCCTCCTCCACCCATTCAGGATGCTTGCGGAGTTCATTAATGTGATAGTCTATGCCTGTACATCCTATCTTCTTGCGTTCGGCGGGAGATATACCTCCTGTCAGTGCGGACACCTTTGCCTGCGGGTCTTCGGTTGCTATCTGTCGGCAGGCATCGTCACTGAACGAGATGTATTCCACCTTTTCTTGCACTCCGGCCTTCCTTACAGCTTTCACGGTTGCTGTGGCTGCGGCTTTATTGCGTACGACGTCACCATGATCTTTTATTTCTATTATGAGTTTTGTAGGGCTGTCACTGTCTTTCAGAATGTCGAGAAACTCGGTGAGTTCAGGCATTTTTTCGCCATTGGCGAGTGTCAGCATACGGCACGAATCAGCCGGAGTGTTCATTATGACATGGCCTTTGAACTCTCTGTCATGATTTGCCATGAGGTGTCCGTCGGGCGTGAGCCATACGTCAGTTTCCGAACCGTAGATGTTCAGTTCGAGTGCCTTGCGTAGTGATGCGCGCGAATTCTGTGTCGATCCCTGTGTCGCCCAAAATCCTCTGTGGGCAATTACCTGTGCGCTTGCAGGCATTGTCTTTACGATGTTGATGCGTGTTCGTCCGAGTTGGCGGAACGAGCGGCCTCTCATTCGTGTAAGTATGAAATTCCCCGATTTCATCGATTGTGGTATGACTACGCTCACTGCAGTGTCGCCTTTCATTGTAGTTTCGAGTACAAAAGGTTGCCACGACTTGTCGGCATAGGCAAAGACAATCTTGTCACCCTGGTGGAAGTCACGGCCTTTGATATCGAATGTCGTTCCCGGAACAACGGCAAGGCCTGAGTCGAAGCGCGGTGCCGGTCTTTCGCGACGTTGCTGACGGGGTCTGTCCTGCCGGTGATTGTTGTTGGTTGACTGTGCCGTAGCGTCAGAAGCAGGCATTATGGCCATTGCTGTGAGTAATGCGGCGAAAAACAGAGATCTTGTTTTCATAGTTGTATATGTTTAGGATGAATGTGTCTGTCTGGTCTGAATGAAGTGTTGAGGAGCTGTTCTCATATGCTAAAAAGGCCGTACCGCTTCCGTGCGGCACGACCTTTCCGTTATATGTTTCAGCGTTTTTTTCATGCGTCGATGTTGGCGTAAGTAGCGTTCTTCTCGATGAACTGGCGGCGAGGTTCAACATCATCGCCCATGAGCATTGAGAATATCTCGTCGGCTTCGGCCGCATTCTCTATTGTCACCTGTTTGAGCAGACGGCGTTTCGGGTCCATTGTTGTTTCCCACAGCTGCTCGGGGTTCATCTCACCAAGACCTTTGTAGCGCTGCGTGTGCAGGCTCTTGTTGTCTTCTCTTCCGTCTGCGTAGCGGTCTATGAATGCCTGGCGCTGCTGTTCCGTGTAGCAGTACTCTTTCACCTGATTCTTGTATGAGCAGAGATAGAGCGGCGGAGTGGCGATGTAGAGATGGCCTTCCTGTATGATTTTCGGCATGAAGCGGTAGAACAAAGTCATGATAAGCGTGTCGATGTGAGAACCATCGACGTCGGCATCGGTCATGATTATGATCTTGTCGTAGCGCAGTTTGTCGATGTTTGCTTCCTTGTCGTCTTCGCCGTCAACGCCGAAGCGCACGCCGATACTCTGTATGATGTTCATTACCGATTCGCTTTCGAACACCTTGTGCCACATCACTTTCTCTACGTTCAGAATCTTTCCGCGCAGTGGTAGAATGGCCTGTGTGTAGCGGTCGCGGCCCTGTTTTGCAGATCCACCGGCCGAGTCTCCCTCGACGAGGAATATCTCACATTCCTTAGGATCCTTGTTCGAGCAGTCGGCCAGCTTGCCCGGCAGACCTCCTCCGGTCATTGGGTTCTTGCGCTGTATGCTCTCACGTGCCTTTCGTGCGGCTATACGTGCGGTTGCTGCCAGTATTACCTTGTCGCAGATGAGCTTTGCCTCCTTCGGATGTTCCTCTAGATAGTCGGTCAGAGCTTCGCCTACGGCCTGCTGTACAGCACCTGCCACCTCGCTGTTTCCGAGTTTTGTCTTGGTCTGTCCCTCGAACTGCGGTTCGGCCACTTTGATGGAGATGACGGCAGTGAGACCTTCACGGAAGTCCTCACCGGCTATTTCTATCTTGGCTTTCTCTATGTTCTTGGATATTGTCGGGTCGGCGTCGGCGTAGTTTTTCAGCGTACGTGTGAGTGCCGCGCGGAATCCTGTAAGATGTGTACCACCTTCTATTGTGTTGATATTGTTTACGTAAGAATGGATGTTCTCGCTGTAATCGGTGTTGTACATCACAGCCACCTCAATAGGTACGCCCTGTTTTTCGGTCTTGAGATAGATGACATCATCGAACAGCGGAGTGCGGTGACGGTCAACGTAACGCACGAATTCCTTCAGTCCGTCTTTGGCGTGGAATACTTCCTCGCGTGTCTTTCCATCTTCGTCAGGGCGGAGGTCACGCAGTGTTATGCGTATTCCGGCGTTCAAGTAGGCCAGCTCGCGCATGCGTCGTGCCACGATGTCCCACTGATAGTGTGTTGTTGTGAATATGGTGGGGTCCGGCCAGAACTGCTGGCGTGTACCGCGCAGGTTTGTTTCGCCCACAACTTTAACAGGATAGAGTGGTTTTCCCTTTTCGTATTCCTGCTGGTATATCTTGCCGTCGCGGAACACCTGCGACTTCATGTGAGTAGAAAGAGCATTCACACAGCTCACACCCACACCGTGCAGACCGCCGCTGACTTTGTATGAACCCTTGTCAAACTTACCTCCGGCGTGCAGCACTGTCATCACGACTTCAAGTGCCGACTTGTGGAGTTTCTTGTGTTCGTCCACCGGGATGCCTCGTCCGTTGTCCTGGACGGTTATGGATTCGTCTTCATTGATGGTCACTTCTATGTCGGTGCAGTAGCCGGCCATGGCTTCGTCGATGGAGTTGTCCACGGTCTCATTCACCAGATGGTGCAAACCTTTCTCGCTTATGTCGCCGATATACATCGCCGGGCGTTTGCGCACGGCCTCAAGTCCTTCGAGGACCTGGATGTTACTGGCTGAATAATTGCTTGCGTTGTTTTGTGTATCAGTCATTTCTTTGCATGAAAAATAATAACATGCAAATTTACGAAAAAAAACTTGTCGGGCGAAATTTTTATTCTTAAAATAACCTACTTTGAGGCTTCTACCGCACACACTTCATGTGCCCCGGAAAACCGTCATCTGTCATGAAGCGGTGCGACCTGTTGTAGCGGTATGGCGAAAGGGCATGCATGGCCCGTTGTCATGGTCGGAAAAGCTCTGCCGGAGTACTGTGTTCGAGTCCGAGCAGGAAGCGTTTTACGTCGAGTCCGCCGCCATATCCCGTCAGACTGTTGTCGCTGCCGGTGATTCGGTGGCAGGGTATGATGACAGAGAGCGGATTTGCGCCCACTGCGTTTGCCACAGCTCTGACAGCTGCGCGACGACCTATCGTTCCGGCCAGACATGCGTAGCTCATGGTGGAACCGTAGCCGACGTCCTGCAGTGCGGTCCATACCTCCTTTTGGAAAGGTGTGCCACAGAGAAGCAGGGGCAGATCGAACCGGCGGCGACTGCCCGCGAAATACTCGTCGAGCTGTGCGGCAGCCGCTCTGTTCGTGTCGCACGTACCTTCCTCGAACAGTGTTCCGAGTGTGCGACACAGGCGGCGGTAGGTGGTGGCGCTGTGTCGGCCTTCGAGCCAGTCGCACATGCACAGCCGTCCGTCATACGAACCCAGCAACAGCGTGGCGCATGGAGCGTGATAGAGAGAAGTGATTATCATCATGTCCGTAAAATGTTTTCAGCCTGCCCCGTACAGTTTTCGTGTCGGATGCAGGCTGTATGTTGTGTTATGTACAGATTTCATGTCATTTGCCGAAAAGACTGTCCAGCCGGTTGTAGAGTTCGGGTGACTCACCCACGAATATCTCCACGAGTTTGCCTTCCGGATCTATCAGTATTTTGGTAGGGAATCCGCTGATGGCATAGTCGTTGGTAATAGTGGAGGCTTTATCGGCGTAGAGGTTTGTCCACGGCAGCCCGTGCTCCTTGACACCCTGGCGCCATTTGGCTTCGGTGTCGCCGCAGTCCACACCTACAAATTCTATTTTGGAACTGTATTTGGCATAATATTTCTTCATGTCGGGAATACCCTTTATGCACCATCCGCACCATGTTCCCCAGAAATCGAGAAGCAGATATTTGCCTTTGAAGTCAGCTGGCGACATCACCTTGCCCTCCAGATTCTTGAGCTTGAAGTCGGGTGCCGGCATGCCTTTCTGCATTTTTGTTTTCGCTATTTCCTTTGCCTTTCTGTCGTTATAGGCTTTCTCTATTCTGAGAATCATACTTTTGAGATGTCCCTGTTTCACGTTGTCGCTCAAAAGTGCTACAGCCTCGACGCCTTTCTCCAGTGGAAGTCGTGTGGCAAGATATCCAGAGGCTATGTTTCCGGGATTGGCCTTGATGTAGTCTATTATAATTCCAGCCTCCTTGCCGGCGCAGTCTTCAAACTTCTTTCGTATTGCGTCGAGCTCTTCCTGCGTAGGTTTTCTGCCTTTTGCGTATAGTGCGCTGCTCTCGTCGAACAATCCTCTTCTTTCTTTTTCTATCTCTTTCAGTGCGGCAATGCCGTTGAGCTGGTCATACAGCTGTGTTCCGCTTATGGAGAATCTGTTTATCTCGCCGTTTACTGTCATATTGTCGCCGGGTAGGAAAATGATTTTCTCGGTAGCGAGAGATACGGCAGCCATTGCTGCCTTGCCCGATTTTCCCGACTGTGAGATAAGCGGACTCAATACGATTGTCATAGGAACGTTTTGCTCGATACGTGTTTTGAACACGCCATCCTTCATTGCAATGGTGTCGGTGAAGAGTCTTTCGGACGTGTTGAGATCGTATCCCAGCGAAATCAATGTGTCGCTTTCCACTCCGATGATGTGTCCCTGAAAGTTGCAGGCTTTCTCTGTCTGCGCGAAAGAGAACAGTGGGAGTGTAGAGAATAAAACTGTTGTGAGTGTTGCATGCACACTTCTTGTTGATTTGTTCATATTACACAGAATGTGATGTTTATTGTTTTTGTAGTGTTGAAAAGACAGGTCTTTCTGATGTTCCGTGCAAAAATTCCGATATGCAGTGCCGATAGTATGTCGCCGTGGCACGTTTTGCGAAACTGCACATTATGCGGAGCGCAGAACATAAAGTCGTGCAAAGGTAGTTATAAAAGCGGTACATGCAAAATTTCGCCATGCTTATTTCTATGCTGTCTGGTCTTTGGAGTGTTCGCTGTGTTACGTGTGTAAGTTGCTGGTGTCTGCGTGTCGGAAGCGGTTGTCGGGCATGCGTTCCTGGCAGATGTTTCTGAATAAATATTCATTTGCGGACCAAGGTTTATGCATAAACACAAGGAATCAACTCGCAGAGATTCGTGTTGCTATGAGTGCAGACGTTTTCGGAGACGTATGGATGAGTTTCAGAAACTGCGCGTAAATGGCTGATAAATAGTGTATTGTGTTGAGTTATGGTTCGGCGGACCTTTTGCGGTGTTGCGGAATGGGCTTTATCGTGGTGTGAAACAGGCCGTTTCGTGGCCTGATATGCACTTTATCACGGCCTGAAATGTACTTTTTTGAGAGTCAATAAAGCCTTCTTCGCAGGTCATACCGGGCCGGATAATGTAGTGAGCATATTGATACTGGATTTTTATATAATTATTCGGTACTTCCCGTTCCTATTTTTAAGAAATCTGTTATAAAAGTTTTTTACTGCCGATATTGTATTTTTATGCATTACGTGGAGTGTATTCTGCATAAGCTGCAAGCCATGTATTCATGCCATATAATGCGGTTCGGCAACTCCGAAAGTTGAAAAACGTCATTTTTCTTTTGTCGTTGCAGCCGTCTTTCGCTATCTTTGCATAAGATAGGATGCGGCTCGGCAGTGTCAAAGGTGTAAAAACACGTTTTTTCCACTTCATCATTGCGCTCGCCTTTCACTATCTTTGCACAAGATAGGATGTGGCTCGGCAAAAGCAATTCTGGTAAAACTTCGTTTCCCCGTCTTGCCTTTGTACTCACCTTTCACTATCTTTGTAACATGACATGCAGATGAGGCTGCAGAAGGGAAAGGAAACTCTGCGGCTTGCGCAATTATATTATCATCATTATGGACAATAGAGATTATGCGGGCGATGCCGTGGCATTGCTCAAAAAACTGATAGCCGTGCCGTCGGTGAGTCGTTCGGAAGAGAAGGCCGCCGACGTGATGGAGAGTACGCTAAAGGAGTGGGGCATGACGTGTCGGCGTGCAGGAAACAATGTATGGGTGACTGACAGCAATTACGATGAGCGCAGGCCCACGCTATTGCTCAATGCTCACATAGACACTGTGAGGCCGGTGGACTCGTGGACGCGCGACCCATACGAGCCACAGGTAGAGGGCGACCGTTTATACGGATTGGGTAGTAATGACTGTGGAGGCGGACTTGTGGCGCTCCTGCAGGTGTTCCGCATAATGTCGGGACGGCGCAGAAGTTATAATATGGTGTATCTGGCGTCGGCCGAGGAAGAGGTGTCCGGTGCATCGGGCATATCCATGGTGCTGCCACAACTGCCACGTATCGACGTAGCGATAGTGGGCGAACCCACACGCATGCAGCCCGCTGTGGCAGAGAAAGGACTGATGGTACTCGACGTCACGGCCCGTGGTAAGTCCGGACATGCAGCCCGCGGCGAAGGCGTGAACGCCATATACGAGGCTTTGGAAGATCTGTGTTGGATGCGAAGCTATAAGCTTGAGAAGGTGAGCCGCTTTCTCGGACCTACGCAGATGAACGTGACGGTGATAAACGCCGGTACACAGCACAACGTGGTACCCGACCGTTGCACGATGGTAGTGGACGTGCGCACCAACGAGCTTTACACCAATGAGGAAGTGTATGACATAGTGCGCAGCCACCTGAAGAGCGAAGTGAAGGCACGTTCGTTCCGTCTTCACTCATCGGGTATCAGCGACGATCATCCTCTTGTGCGCCGTTGTGTGGAGTTGGGCATGACGCCTTTCGGATCGCCTACGCTCAGCGACCAGGCGCTTATGCCGTTCGACTCGCTGAAGATAGGACCGGGCGACTCGGCGCGTTCGCATTCGGCCGACGAGTATATATGCCTGAGCGAGATAGCTGATGCCATAGACGTGTATGTGCGGATGCTCGACGGACTCGATCTCGGCGGGCAGACTGTATGACGGAAAAATGAAAAACGAAAAAGGATAAACAAAAAAATCCCCGCGCCTGATGGTGCGGGGATTTTCTGTATATATGTTTTATGTGGGTCTGTTGCATGTGTTGTCATGTCCGGAAGGCTCTTTTCCGCCGGCCGGTTCGGCTCATCATCTGAGCCATGACTCCGGATTCAGCTTCTCAAGATTGCGGCGCAGCTGGAATTGCAGTATGTTGTCGCGTGCCACAGTACCGAGTTGTTGGCCTGTAGATACGCTCTGTCCGCGGTGCACGCTTACGGAGCTGAGGTTGCAGTATACGGAGATGTAGATTCCGTGGCGTACCATTACGACCATTGAACCGCCGAATCCGAATACCGCGCTCACCTCGCCGTTGAATATGGCGCGGGCCTTGCAGCCCGGACTTCCAAGGATGTTGATACCCTTGTTGTCGATAGTCACGCCCTTGAGGCCCTCCACGTTGTTCTGTCCGAAGTGGCTTACAATGCGGTAGGTGCCGGTGATAGGCATTGGCAGGCGTCCGCGGTTGGCTTCGAAACTGCCGCTCAGTTTGCGGTCGGCGCTGCTCACAGTCGAGCTTGTTGTGGCGCGACGCTTCTCGCGTGCCATCTCCTCGCGGTTGCGACGCTCGTCGGCCTCGGCCTTGCGTTCGGCCGCTTCGCGTTCGGCTGTTGCCTCACGTGCTTTCTGCATTGCTTTCTCGCGTGCACGCTCGTTGTCGCGTTCGGCAGCCTTCCTTGCCGCCTCCTTCATCTTCTCCTCACGCTTGCGTGCCTCGGCTATGCGTTTGGCGTTCTCTCTTGCCTCGGCTTCGGCAGCCGCTTTTCTGCGTGCCAGTTCCTCGGCGCGTTTCTTTCTGGCCTCTTCCTCGGCCTTGCGCTTGGCTTCAGCTTCGGCACGTGCCTTGGCTTTGGCCACTTCCTCGGCGATGAGGCGGTCTATCTGAGCGTTCAGCGCGGCGTCTTCCTTGCGCTGTTTGTCTATGAGCTGTTGTATGGTGCGCTGCTGTTTCTGCAGGGTCTTCACCATTTTCTGCTGCTCGTCCTTCTGTCCTTCGAGCGACTCGCGCTCTCTCTGTCCTTTGTTCAGAAGACTGTTTTTCTGGTTCTTCACCTGTTGCAGCTGTGTCTGTTTCTCACGCACCTGCTCCTGTTTCGACTTAACCATTTCGCCCTGTGCCCGCTGGTATGCTGCATATTCGCGCACGAAGCGCATGCGGCGGTACATCTGTGTGAAGCTCTCGGCCGAGAAAATGAACATGAGTCGGTCCTGCACGGTGTGCCGGCGTGTGATGTATCTCATCGACTTTATGTATTTCGCCTTGCGTTCCTTCAGCTGGCGTTCGAGCGTTTTGAGCTGCGCGTTGAGTATCTTTATGTTGTTGTCGAGCGTCTTTATCTCGCTTTCTATCTGCCGGATGTTTTTCTCGTGTTTGTCAATCTCGCTGTTTATCACCAGAAGATTCTGCAGACGCTTCTGCACATCAGCCTTGTTGGTGCGCAGAGCCTTCTCCTGCTGCTTGATGTTCTTCTGCAGCTGCGAGCGCTTTGACTGCAGACCCTTTATGGAAGAGTTGCTGTATGTGGCTGTCTTTTTTGTTGACGAGGTCTTCTTTTTGCTCTGTGTGGTGCGTTTTGAAGTCGTCTTCTTTTTTGTGGCCGTGGTTGTTGTCTTCTTGGTCTGAGTGGTGCGCTTGGTCTGTGCCGGCAGTGTCATGGCCAGCGCGAGAATGAGAAATATGGAGAAAATACGTTTCATTTAAAGGCTCAATAGTTTTTTTATTATTTCATCGGTGCTTACCTTCTTGTATTTTGACGATATTGTGGTCTTCGTGTCCCATTTGGAGTCGTCCTTCACTTCACTCATCCTGATGCTCACGGTTGCTTCCTGCTGTCTGTTTGTGGCCGTGGTGGTGAACTTGAATGTCTGGAGCGACGGGAAAAGTTTCACTCCCACGCTCTTGAAGTTGGCGTACTTCCAGTTGAGTGTCGATGTTCCGTGCGTGGCGCTGCGGTAGGCCACGTTGGCTTCGGTTATCTGTCCGTCGCTCTTGCCGGCATTCCATGTGAAGGTCATGTTGCCGTTAGTGAATGTTATTGGCAGAGTCTGTCCGGCGGCATTGGTATCCACCTCGAACTTGCGGAGGGCCGACTCGCTCACTTTTTCCTCACCCGGCAGGAACAGACGGTTCCAGAACAGGGCCTGCAGAGTGTAGAAGTTGATGCCGTTGTTTTTGAGAAACGCCACCTGGTCGTAACCGGCCTGTATGTATTCTTTGTGCATGCGGTCGATTATGAGCACCTGGTCGGGTGTGAATTCTATGCGGCCTATCTCGCTGCCGAGCAGCGGAATGAATATCTGCAGTCTGATGATCTCGTTCTCGCGCATGTGTACCGAGCCCGGCACGGACACGTCGTTGCCCTTTGTCTGGATGCTGAAAGTCATGTTGCCCACGATGTTCTTGGCATATACACGGCTGTCGGCCACTTTCTGCATGAACGCGAGTTTCTCTATTCCTGCAGTCTGCTGTCCGCCGGCGCTGACGGAGGCGTCCTTCTGTCCGCTGTCTGACACGATGGATTTCTTGCTTGCGCACGATGCGAGCAGGAGCAGAAGCGGAAGTATCAGTCTGAATGATTTCATATCATGAATGGTTTGTTGTTGTGTGGTATGTGGAAGAATGTGCGGCGGTTTGCGGCGCGATGCTGTGTCTCAGAACATGTCTTGCCGGCCGTATGTTGTCTGTAGGCCGTATTGAAGAGTCATCAGTGTGTAGTGGCCCTGCCACCGGGCTGTGGTGGAAACTTCCGCCCGGAAGTACGGCTTGCCGCGCTCACTTCTTCTTTATGTATTTTCTCTGCTGTATCTTTTTCTTCAGTATTGCTTTCTCGCCGCCCATGCTGAGCGCTTTCTCCCAGTATTCCACAGCCTTGGTCATATCGCCGTTCATGGCGTATATGTCGCCGGCGTGTTCTATTACAACTGCACTGATGGTGCTGTCTGTTTCTGCTGCCAGCGCCTGATCTATGAAACTCTTGGCCTCGCTGTAGCGTCCTTTCAGGAAAAGAATCCATGCATAGGTGTCAAGATATGTGGCGTTGCTCGGTTCTGCGTTCACTGTCTTGTAGCTCATCTGCTCCGCTTTGTCAAGATCGCGGTTGAGTTCGCTGAGATAGTAAGCGTAGTTGTTGAGGCAGGCAATGTTGTCTTCCTGCCACTGCAGGCAGCTGTCGTAGGCAGCAAAAGCCTCTTCGGGCATGCCTTTCTTATAAAGTATGTCGCCCATGATGGCGTAGAAGTCTGACACGATGGCCGGATCGCTTTCGTCGTTTATCTCGTCCACACCTCTTTTCAGGGCGTCGAGGGCTTTGTCATCGTCGTCTTTCTGGAAGTAGGCGAGGCCCATGAAGTAGTACAGGGTCATGTCCTCAGGGTTGTAGAGCACCGACTGCGTGCACAGATTCACGATGTCGTCCCATTTCTGCTTGTTCCAATAAGACTCTATGAGCTTCTTTGTGGCGTAAGTGTTTTCGGGTGCCACGCTCAGTACATATTTGAAAGCGTTGTTCACGGTGTCCTCCGGCATCTTCTTAAGTTCCATATATGCAGCTTTCAGTGTGGCGATGTCGGCGTCGGACTTGTCCGATGCTATCACCTTGTCGAACATCTCGAGTATGGCAATGCTGTCGCCACCGCTCTTCTCGCTTTCCTTTATCAGCTGGTTGAGCATTGATATTTTGGTCTTCGAAGATGTCTTTTTGTTGAGCAGTATGCCGTCGCGCACTATTGTCGCGAGCGAATCCTGGCCTGACGAGCGGTAGTAGTCGTACATCGAACTCTGGGCCGCTTCGTTGTCCGGATCGTCCTTCAGTGCGGCGGTGAGCATATCGTAGGCTTCCTTTTCCTTGCCTTTCTGCAGCAGCCAGTTGCCGTACATCACTTTGTAGATGGCATCGTTGGGATGGGTTTCGGTGAGCGACTTGAGCATCTTTTCCGCCATTTTCTTGTCGCCTTTCATCTCGTAGACGTTCATTTTGGCAAGAGTCAGCTCGTCGCTGCTTCCTTCTATCTGCTCGATACGGGTAAGGGCGTCGAGCATGTTTTTGTAGTCCTTTTTCTGATTATACAGCTGCACAAGAACGTTGAGCACGTCGCTGCGGTCCTTGTGGTGCTCAAACAGGTTTTCGTATGCCGTTATGGCCTTGTCGTAGTTGCCTGAGCCGATGTAGTATTGTGCCACCCGTTCCTGATAGGTGTCATTCTCTGGATTGAGCGAAGCGGCTTTCTCTATGTCGCGCAAAGCCAGCGAGTCCATCTGCATCTCGGAGAAATATGACGCTCTGGCGTAATAGGCCTCGGCAGCGTCGGGCTTTATCTCCAGACAATGGTTCAGCAGTTCGAATGCCGCGTCGTACTCGCCTGCATTCTGTTTGCGGATGGCTTCGATGAAGAAATAGTCATACCGGCGCCTGTCGTTGTAGGAAAGACTGTCGCCGGAAGCCGTCGGTGTGTTGTTTTCATTGCTGCCATGAACCGTCATAGGCAATATCGCACCGAGCAATATCGCCGATATGATGACGAGTGGCAGTTTGTTTATCGATGATTTAGACATTGTTCTTACTTGACTCCTGTGTGTCCGTATCCGCCTTCGCCGCGCTCTGTGGTGTCCAGCTCGTCCACTATTTCGAATTCGCCCTGTTCGTGGCGTGCTATCACCATCTGTGCAATGCGTTCTCCGTCGGTGATGACAAAATCCTTGTCGGACAGGTTTATCAGCAGCACACCTATCTCGCCGCGGTAGTCGGCGTCGATTGTTCCGGGACTGTTCAGCACGGTTATGCCGTGTTTGAGTGCGAGTCCGCTGCGCGGTCTCACCTGTGCCTCGTATCCGGCAGGCAGTGCTATGTAGAGTCCGGTGGGCACAATGCGGCGTTCCATCGGTCTGAGCACGATGTCCTCACCTATGTTTGCCCGCAGGTCCATTCCGGCACTGAGCGGTGTTGCGTATTCTGGTAACTGTTGATTGCCTTTGTTTACTACTTTGATTTTAATCATCGCCGTTATTGTTTTAGTTTGCAAAAATAACTAATAATATTCACATAACTTAAATTTTAGCATTAAATAATACTTACGGACAACCGGAACGGCAGTTTGCAGGACATTTTATCACAAGACGGCTGGCGTGGGGCGGGAGCAGGACAAAAAAGCAATGATATTTTTGGAAATGGGAATAAATTAGTCTAATTTTGTGTCGTAATGACATCAAAGACTGAATATATGAGAATGGATTGGCACAAACTGATTTCCAACAAACGTTTCGGACAGGAAGAGAGGCACGCTCAGCGTCATGACGACAGGTCGGAGTTCAAGCGCGACTACGACCGGTTGATATTCTCGGCACCGTTCCGCCGCATGCAGAACAAGACGCAGGTGTTCCCGCTTCCGGGCAGTATCTTCGTGCACAACCGGCTTACCCACAGCCTTGAAGTGGCGAGTGTGGGCATGTCGCTGGGCAATGACGTGGCGCATGAGATAATAAAACGCGACCCGACACTTGGCGAAACACTGTTTGAGGAGATCGGAACCATAGTCAGCACCGCCTGTCTTGCACACGACATGGGTAATCCTCCGTTCGGACACAGCGGCGAGAAGGCCATCCAGGCATTCTTTACTGATGGCGCGGGACAACGGGTGAAGGATCTTGTGAACCCGGGAATGTGGAACGATATCATACGTTTCGAGGGTAATGCCAATGTGTTCCGCCTGCTTACCCACCGTTTCCGCGGACGCCGTATAGGCGGTTTCGTCATGACATACACGCTTCTTGCAAGTGTGGTGAAATATCCATTCTCGAGCAGTTGTGCCGGTTCTCACGGCAAGTACGGCTTCTTCTGTACGGAGGCCGACGCTTACTGTAAAATCGCCGATGAATTGGGCATAATCCGCAAGTCGGCACCCGGCGAACCGATAAGATACGCACGACATCCGCTGGTTTATCTTGTAGAGGCGGCGGACGACATCTGTTATGAGATAATGGACATCGAAGACGCCCACAAACTGAAGATTCTCACATACGATGAGACGGAGCGTCTGCTGCTCGGATTCTTTGATGAGGATACCCGGAAATATCTTCTCCAACGCATAGTGGATGAAGATGTGACCGACGACAACGAAAAGGTAGTGTATATGAGGGCGCGGGTGATAGGCAAACTCGTGGCGGAATGCACACGCGCTTTTGTAGAGCATGAGGACGAGATAATGTCGGGCACACTCGAAGGAAGTCTTATCGACAACATCGACCCGCTTGTGCGCGATGCCTACAAAGCCTGTGCAAAGCTGAGCTGCGAGAAAATATACAACAGCAAACCGGTGCTCGATGTGGAGCTGAGCGGTTATAAAATCATTGAGACACTGATGGAAACGCTGATGGAGGCTGCCCTCAGTCCGGAGAAATTCCATTCGGGTCAGCTGCGCAAACGGTTCAGCAGCCAGTATGATATAAACAGTGACGACCTGGAGACACGCATCATGGCCGTGATAGATTTTGTGAGTGGAATGACAGATATATTCGCACTTGATATCTATCAGAAGATAAACGGCACTTCGCTTCCTATTGTCTGAAACGTATGCCGGCAGTTTGCCGCAAACAGGAAAAATCCGCTGTGTGCGACGGAAAGGCCTTTGCTCTTTTGTCGTAGGACGGAATGAACGCGATGGAATGGCACTTTTTACGGTTTTATGGGGCTTTTATGGTTTGTTAGGAACAGTTGTTCTGAATAATAAACGCATCGATGAAATGGCGGAAAAGTGTCGGAATCGTGGATTGACGGAAATCCTGTGGAGATAGGTTTTATTTATGAAGTATTGCGGGGAAAAGGAAAAATTCCGGACAATGCGTAGAGGTTGGGATATAGGTTGCACTTGTGTTCGCATTGCAATAAATTCACGTTGCCACTACCGATAAATTCTTACCGCAAGAATAATGCATATTTTCCGTGCATTTTCTTACCCGTAAGATGGGCCTTTTTAGAGAAAACTCGAGGGCCGGACTTACAGATTTTCTTGACTTTTTTTTGACAAAATAAAATCGCAAAAGAGATG
>OLRN01000461.1_pt1 | contig 32766 bp, 39 predicted proteins | sample 1673001 | NCBI WGS metagenome assembly OLRN01 (sample SAMEA3136745, study PRJEB25190) | human gut metagenome | biome: human gut; feature: human-associated habitat; material: faeces | place: Austria | collected 2013 | reverse complement strand
ACTCAACTCCCTCAGCTCTTGAATCCGCATTAAAAACAAAAAAATCAAAAACAGCGAAGATATGACGGCAACGGCAAATTTCAGACAAATGGCGCAACACATCGGGTTGGCGATATGCGGCTTGATGATGCGCACCGCCTTCGGGGTGTTCGGCATCCTTTGGGGCATCATCAGAGAGATTGTAAACGGAGTGTTCCGAGTGGCGATAGGTGTAATCGTGGCTATCCTTTCCACCATTGCCTTCTTTGGCTTCATCCTTTGGTTATTCACCCTTTAACCCTTACCGACATGGCAAAAAGAAACAGCAAGACGGCAGCGCAGCAGTGCAGATATTACGAGGTGGACAACATCTTCGTGTATATGGTGGAAACGTACATCAACGGCAATTTTGAAACTTTCCGAAGATTGTACCACGAACTGAACAAGGACGCACGGAGGGATTTCATGGACTTCCTTCTCAGCGAGGTAGAGCCGACCTATTGGAGAGAGATACTGAAACAGATAATCTAAAAATGACAGCGATATGAAAGGAACAGACCATTTCAAGAGAACGATATATATGTACTTGGAACAGCGTGCGGAGGAAGATGCGCTATTTGCAAAGAAGTACCGCAACCCTGCCAAGAACATGGACGAGTGCGTGACCCACATTCTGAACTATGTGCAGAAAAGCGGTTGCAACGGTTTCACGGACGGAGAGATATTCGGGCAAGCCATCCACTACTATGAGGAAAACGAGATAGAGGTGGGCAAACCGATGGACTGCCAAGTGGTTGTGAACCACGTTGTGAAACTCACGGCAGAGGAAAAGGCGGAGGCACGTCAGAACGCTGTCCGCAAATACCAAGAGGAGGAACTCCGCAAGTTGCAGAACCGCCACAGACCGTCAGCGAGAAAAGAAAACCAACCCCAACCCTCATTATTTGATTTAGGCTTATGAAACCGAAGACCAAGATACAGAAAGAGGTGGCAAGACTTTCAGCCAACCTCCGCCCCATATCAACGACACAAATTGAATGGGCATACCGCCACTGCGTTGAACATATCGGCTACCGCACCAAGAAAGGGAACATTACCTGCTCCGACTGCGGTCACGAGTGGCACAGTGACAGTGGACTATGCGACACCCTTGAAGGTTGCACCTGTTCCCAATGCCATGCCAAACTCAAAGTGCAGGACACACGCAAACGTATCTACAAGGAAACGCAATATTTCAGCGTGATAACCATCTGCAAAGGCTATCAGGTAATCCGTGTGGCGCAGGTCAGATGCGAAAGCAGGAAAGGCGAGCCGATGCAATTCTACTGCCACGAGGTTGTGCAGCGTTGGATTTCACCCGACGGTAAGGTTACAGACATGGCGTTGCTCCGTGGCTTCACATTCTATTACTGCGATGTATGGGCATTGTGCAGCGCGATGGAGATAAGACCGCACAACAGCCTATACGATGATGTTGTGGCAAGAAGCTGTGCATATCCCAAAATGAGGGTATTACCTCAACTCAGACGTAACGGCTTCAAGGGCGATTTCCACGGCATTTCCCCCGTGCGTCTTTTCAAAGCCTTGCTTTCTGACCCAAGAATTGAAACCCTTATGAAAGGCGGTGAGATTGAGGTTATGAAACACTTTATTTTCAATGCCCGTACTGCCGATGAATGCTGGGCATCATATCTGATTGCCAAGCGTCACAAGTATCTGATAGACAACTTCTCCATGTGGTGCGACTATTTGCGTATGCTCAACAAACTCGGTCAAGACCTCCGCAACCCGAAGAACATCTGCCCCGAAGATTTCATGGCGGCACACGACAACGCAACCCGAAAGATTGAAACCATACACGAGAAGGAATGAGCAGAGCAACGCCGCCGCTGGGAGATTGAAAGGCGTGAGCGTGAGCAACAGCGGCAACTGCAAAGGGAAAAAGATGCGGAGGATTTCATCGCCAACAAATCCAAATTCTTCGGATTGGTAATCACTGACGAGGAAATAATTGTCAAGGTACTTGAAAGCATAGACGAGTATTACAATGAGGGCAAGGAGCAGAACATCTGCGTGTTCGGTAGTGAATACTATAAGAAAGCCGATACCCTCATACTCTCGGCAAGGATTGGCAGTGAGATAATTGAAACCGTTGAGGTGGACTTGCGAACCCTCAAAGTGGTGCAGTGCCACGGCAAGTACAACCAAGACACCGAATACCATGAACGCATCATAGACCTTGTGAACAAGAACGCCACCCTTATCCGTGAACGGATGAAAGCGGCATAGCATAAACCCTAAAAACATCAAGAGTATGGAAGTAAGAATTGAAAGTCTGATTTGTATGTGGGACGATGCAATCCCCACTATGTTCCTTGAGTTTGTAAACCTCCTCACTTTCACAACAAGCGAGGAGGAATTGAGAAGAAGCGTAAAGGATTTTTCAGAGAAACACGAACTTGACAAGTTCTTCCTTTACGACTTCGGCTCTCACCATTTTTGGCTGCATCAACGCTATACGGACAATCCCGAAATGGTAATGAAGAATAGAATTCTGTCAGTACATTTTTAACAACGTAATACATAAGGATATGGAAAGAAAGAAGAAACTCCACTATTACAAGTATATCGTCAAAAGGCATTTGAACGATATAAGGGCACATATCGGACTATCCAAGAACGAAATGGAGAGAAGCTATTACCGCACCCGATATGCCGCCCAGTTGAGTGCCTATGCCGAAGCACTCGGCATACAAGAGAAGTATTTGGAAAGATTTATTCAAAAATAAACGATTATGACTACAAGAATGACCACGGGCGGAGTGAGTACCTGCCAGACGGCAGGTACTGAAAAGTACGAGAGTTTCCAATCGGGTATCGGCAGACGTAAACGCACACTTGTGCAGTACGATTATCGCCACCACAGCAACGGGGAGTTATTCTCATGTGTCTGTTCCACATTGGAGGAGTGCAGAGCCAAACGGGATGAATGGATGAATAGGCAGCAGAGAAAGGAGGGCAAGGTATGAACACGACTTATCAAACGCTGATAGTCAAATTCAGCGACCCTATTAAGGTATTGGACGGCATCTTTGACGATGCCGAAGCGTGGGGAACAGATACCCTAAAAGGGTGGATTGACGACTATGAGAGTACGCGCTTCACTGCTGCCGACAGCCATACGGCAGTCATAACGAGCGAGTACAACATGGAATTTGTAAAAGAGTGGCTGGAGCGTGATACTCCCATAGCGGAGAAAATCGAATTTTGAAAGTATTGGCGGTGCAGACACCGCCAATATATAAACAACCCTAAAAAACAAAGCATTATGATAGCACAGACGATTTTACAGCAAATAGGCGGCAGATGTTTTGTCACCATGACGGGCAGCCGTAACTTCATCAACATGGGCAACGGATTGCGCATGAGCCTTGCCAAAAATAAGACAAGCGCCAACCGCCTTGACATCACCTATGACGGAGGGTTAGACCTTTACAATATGCGTTTCTACCGCAAGACATTCAGCAAAAAGACCTTCGAGTGCAAGACAAAGGACATAGCCGGTTATGAGGGTGTGTATTGCGATATGCTGGAGGACATCTTCACGCAGGTGACGGGACTTTATACACGCTTTTGAGTGGTGACGGCTTCCGCCGCCCTACTTTCTTTCGGTGAGCAGAAATGGCGGACAAAGAAAGTAGGCAAAGAAACCTCTGCCCCAATCTGTGATACCATTCACAAAAAACAAGTTTTAATCATGGAAGCAATCAGACAAAACGGAAAAATCATCTTCAGGACAACGATAGCATAAGCATAAAGATGATATTTTCAGAAACCTTATATTCAAGGTCAGGAGTATGCAGACTATATCGGTCAGAAGCATAGGGTTTAGGTTCGGCATCAGTGAATATTGCAGGGACGGTGAGATGAAGAACACAGGAACAATCTCAAATGTATAAAAAAACGGAAACCCTGATGAAGTTGGCGGCTTCATCGGAGTTTCCGAGGTAACAATTGGATGTTTTGTTTTAATTTTGAAATGTCTTTTGTAAGAATGTTAGCAGTTTAGACATATCTTCTTTTCGATATATCATTTCGCAAACTTTTTGAACAAATATATTTTCGTCTATTCCTTGTTCATTTAAGTTTTTAATTAGGTAATTATAAAATGCCTTGTCGTCATTTCTTTTGATTAAGCTATCTACTACAACCCTTAATGATTTAACTTTGAAAAAACGGTCACCAATTTCATTAAAGAAATCAGCATCTTTGTTTACAACAATTTTTTCATGCAAGTATTTTTCTAAGCTGTGTATTGGTAGAAAATTTATTGTTAAATTAGTATATATTCCATTTTGTTTGTATTTTTGTTCAAAATCAGATTTTACATCACCATCAAGAACGCTTAACACTTTTGTTCCAACTCCAACTAAATTTGATTTACAAATATCATCTTGCATCCTTAACACATTCTCCCAACCACCACTTGGTAGAATATTAATCAATTTACTTTTATACAAAGCATTTTCATCAATTATATTCTCCAATATATATTTAGCAAGCACATCCTCTACTAAAATAAGAAAATCGTATCCTGAATGTTGATAAATATCTCGTGTTGCATATGATGGATAACATGGATTTACAATGGCTATATTATCCAGCTCCTTTTGTAAATGAAAAATATTTGAAGGCTTGATTTTTCTAAGTAACTCTATTGAATGACTTGAAAAATATATCGCAAGATTATACTCTGTTGCCAATTTCTGTAAAAAATCAACTAATCTCATGATTGCAGATGGATGCAACGCTAACTCAATTTCATCTATCAATATAAGCCGTACATCTTCTGCCTTTGCAGGGCGAACAATGACAACATTCAACATGTGTAATAAGCTAATCAGCATATTTTCTCCTGCACTCATGCAAAACTGATTGACCATCCCATTAGTTCCTTCAATAAAATATGGAATCCCTTTGAACGCTTTAAGTTGTGCTAATGTTCTATTTTTAATACGTTTAATATTTTTATAAAAATCATAATTCCCATGCAAAATATAGCTCAAATTACGTGAAACAAACGCATCTGCATCAGTTAAAATTGTATTATTAACTCTTTCCGCTTTTAATAATGTATCATAATTTGCATCTATAAAACGCATTCCATGTATTATACTGCCTTCATAAAAACCTTTTAGTGATATTATATCATTTGAACTACAACTCCACCCTCTACTGGCTTTAGTCCAAGTATTTTCTTTTCCATCATAGGATATTGTGATTTTACTGTTGGATGAATAATCATGAGGCTGAAAAACATTAAATGCTGAATTACGTACAATCTTAGAAAAGACTGTCATGATGGTACTTTTGCCTGTTCCATTAGCTCCGGTTATAGCATAAAGTCCTTTTTCTATTGGTAGATTCAATTCAATAGTATTGATGTTTTTTAGTTGTTCTATTTTTATATTTAATTTGTTGTCCATAATTGTTATATTTTACGTGAAAGCAAAATTAGACATTTTATTCTGAATAATAAAATGTCATCACAAAATAATACAGGAAAGTGATATTTTAGAGAATACATAATTACCTCTGTTTTATAATTCTAAAACAAAGGTAATTATGTATTAAGTAAGGTTTACTTCAATCACGGAATGTACAGCAATGCAAATTCTGTTTTTCTTCTTTTCAGCAGCATGGCGTGTTGTTTCCCCTGATAGTGGCAGAAACTGACATACTCCCGATAAATGTCCCGGTTGCCCGCTTCCAACTTTTGGATCAGTTTGCTCTTGGGATAACGCCTGCCGCCCAGCAACTTCGCCGGACCCACATTGAAAGCCAGCGTACCAAGCAGCAGGCTGTCAGCCCCGAAACTGCGGAACATGGCACAGAACTTCCGCAAATCCTCCCGTAAAATTGCGTCCGCCTGCCGCCTTGTCATTGTCCGTGCAGAATATACCTCTCCTTTTTGAAGCCTATGACCCCAGCCTACATAAGGGTGATGCTTCTCAGAATGCCACCCCTCGAAGTGACGCGTACACCTGATTATGAAAAGGTGATCATTATGTGAAGTTTTTTCTAATTCTAATAAAAAAAACGTATATATCAATTTAATATATCCATCGCTTTACATTATAACTTTCCATAATGAATATGGTCTTAATAATAACGTGAGTTCGATATAATTCAGAACAAATTTAGTTGCCTGTTATGAATAAAGTTCACATCAATATATCCCTGGAGATTCACTCCATCATCAACAAAGAGCATCTTCGACTTGCTTTTTGGCGACAGCTGCGAGGCATCCCTTGCACAAATACTGACTCCTGCAATGCATTCAATACACCACTCTCAAGTATTCAACTTTATATGGAGTAAATCAAATGCCCCCCATAACCTACCAAAAGAACATTGTGCCATTTCATCTGGTGAAGTATTAAGCCATGGTGAGCGTTTACAATTATAGCTTGTCATCGTTAAATCAGACTCACCTTTCTTTGTAAAACAATTATGACACCATTGTTTCAATTCGCACTCTTTCTCAAGATATTTGTTTCCATGAGGGTCTGTTCTAACAGCATCACTTGTGAACATAAGATTGTAAAATTGATGTAAACACAAGAACCAGTCGGCATCAACTTCCAAACCTTCACATGATCGAGGGAGAAAATTATACACTAAATCTGCACTTGTTTTCACTGATAAGCAACCCAATGTGCCAATCGTGGTTTTAAATGCTTCATTTCTAAATAATCTTCCTCCACATGCTATATCCAAGAAGAGTGTTGGACGTTTGGTTCGATATGCCAAGACATCATCAAATGTTCGCCCAACAATTGTTTCTATCTGCTTCCAATATGGATGTGTAAAATAGTCACACATCTGTTTCTTTGCGAGACTATTAGTTTTCATATACTCACAATTCCATGGCATATCCCTTCTAAATCTATTTCCGATGGTAGGACCAAGGCCAATCAAATAGATTAATGCAGGTGTTATCTGGCATGATATTGTTTGTAACTCCCCTAACAAATAGTATAAAGCATTTCCTGGAAGCGAATACATCAAACAAATATCACATATTGCTATCAATGACAGATCATCAAGCATTCTTCCCAACTTGTATTCTGTAATTTTCTGAACTACCATATAGGGACAGTCTCCACCTTTGGCCAACACATCAGTATAGATATAGTTCTCTATCAAGTAAGCCATTGATTCAGAAATTGCAAGTTCACCGACAGCATACTTATACTCCGTACCGTTTTGATCTTGGAAAACAAATATAGCTTGGGCACCCCCTTTCACATGTGTCCCATGCGCTAGGTTAATCGTAACATTAACCAAACTGAAAGATACAGGAGTTACAATATTGGGAGTAATGTCATTTCCGAATCTATCTTTTACTTTAAAATCACCTTTACAGAGCTTTAAGCTAGAAGCGTTAGGCTTCATATTATAAGCCCATGTATTATTTGGATTCAGAGGTAATTTTAATTTTTTCTTACGCCTTGCAACATCACCAACAATCCATTTGACCTGATCTACAATCGTTTCTATACGGGCGTTCCCGGAAACCGTTGTAAGGTCTTGCAGATAGTGTATATATTCATGTAAGAAGGCAGCTTCTGTACGTTCGTCAAACGGTATCCGCATCAATGCATCCAGATAGTCTGGTGTATCTACCTCCATACATAGAAATGAAGGATAATACGTATTCTTGGCACTTTCCTTTCTTTGATACATAATGCTATCTTATTATTACTTTATTAATATAACGTGAGTTCGATATAAAACAGATAAATATCTCTTTGAAAATTAGGAATATAGCGATAAAATCATTAAATTTATAGTGTCAAATTATAACATTTAAACGATTATCACTATGTTCTCAGAGTCCAAAGTTACAGATATTTATTGTATAGCAGACGATTCTTGCAAGGAATTTGCGTTGCAACAGGGAAAATATATGGTTGAAGACAAGGAACACAAGCACTGCAACAAATCTAACCGTATGAATGACACGAAAATAATTGTTATTCTTATCCTGTTCTATTCAGACGGATTCCGGTGTTTCAAGCATTACTATAAGGAATATGTCTGCAAGCATCTGACACACCTGTTCCCCGACCGTGTGTCCTATAACCGTTTGGTAGAACTGGAAAAGGAAGTGCAGCTTCCTCTGGTTGTCTTTATCAAGAAAGTCCTGTTGGAAACCTGTACGGGCATCAGTTTTGTCGATTCCACCCCCCTTGCGTGTCTGCCGCAACCAACGGATACTGGTTTACAAGACCTTAGAAGGACTTGCCGAGCGCGGAAAATGTTCCATGGGATGGTTTTTCGGGTTCAAACTTCATCTGATTATTAACGACAAAGAAGAAATCTTGAGCTTTATGTTCACTCCGGGGAATGTGGATGACCAAGAACCCTTAAAGCAAGGGAAATTCCTGGACGGCATCAAAAGAAAACTGTGTGTCAACAAGGGGTATATCGGCCAGGCCCTGCTTGAAAACTTTTTCCTTGACGGCATACAGCTTGTCACCAAAGTAAAGAACAATATGAAGAACTCGCTGATGAGCATAACCGATAAGATTCTGTTAAGAAAGAGGGCATTGATCGAGACTGTCAACAATGAGTTGAAGAATATCGCGCAGATAGAACACTCAAGACACCGTTCGTTCAACAACTTCATAGCCAATACACTTTCGGCTATTGCCGCCTATTGCTTCTTTGAAGAAACCCGCCATTGATGTCTGTTTTATCAATGACGGGCAACTGACTTTGTTTTAAGTTATATCGAACTCACGTTATAAGATAAATTCAATTCTAAATATTAGGCCTATGGAACAACAGGAAATTCAAACATTGATTCACAGATGCGTTGACTATCTTTCAGCGAGAGGTTACACGCCAAATCGCATTAAAGAATTCCAACGATTATGGACAAATGGAATTGTAAAATTCATGAACGATATGGGGAAATCAGTATATACTTCAGATATTTGTGAAGTTTTCATACAAGAACTTATTGCCAGTGGACCTTCAAGACCAGTACTTAAAGAGAAACTTCTCAGTGTAAGGATACTGAATGACATGCTTAAAACAGGAGAAATACGGAGAAGAGAATGGTGCTATGTTCACTATGAATTGAAAGGATGGCTCACGGTAGAAATGGATAAATTCCTCAAGCATCTTAAGGACCTGCGTAGAAGCTCCAAGACGTTAGGTGATTACAGAAGAATTCTTAGCGGCTTTCAAAGGCATCTGCAAAATCGTGGACTTTCACAAATTAGAGAAATAGACGAAGCTGCGATTACGTCCTTTATCACCGCATATCCATCAAATAAACCACAAGTGTTTCACTCTATAAAAACCCTTTTCCTTTATTGGATTGATGAACATATTATCGATCCAATGTGGATGGATTTCTTCAAGCATTACAAGTTCAAGCCCAAGGAACGTGTATGCTCATTTTACACTACAAATGAAGTTCGTTTAGTGGAACAATCTGTAAAAAGGGATAATCCTGTCGGGAAACGGAACTACGCCATCCTGCTTCTGGCTTCACGGTTAGGGCTAAGAGCCCACGATATTGCCAATGTGAAGTTTTCAGATATTGATTGGGAAAACAATCTAATCACAATAATCACCCAAAAAACAGGAAGAAAAGTGGAATTGCCCTTACTTGCAGATGTGGGGAATGCCATAATTGAATACCTACGATACGGAAGGAAGAAGTCTGATGAAGAAGTAGTGTTCCTGTCTTGTCATCCACCATTTGAAAGATTATGTGGAAGTACCATAGGATGTATAATTTCAAAAATAATATGTAAGTCCGGTGTCGAAATCAACGGACGTCATCATGGTTCCCATTGTCTGCGACATTCTCTCGCGACGGTCATGCTGGCAGATGGTTCTTCCATTCCAGTCATATCCGAGGCTCTCGGCCATAGGAACAGCCAGTCAACCATGTCGTACATTAAAATAGATATACAATCGATGAGGAAGTGTTCTCTTCCCATCCCATCCATACCAGACAGTTTTTATATGCAGAAAGGAGGGTATTTTTATGACTAAACATATTAAATACAAAAGCGTCTTAGCTCCATACATGGACATTATGCTAAACATTAGGCTGTCCTTTGGATATTCAGCCAAACAAATTAAATACATATTGAAGGAATTTGATGATTTTGCCGTAGGCTGGAATTTACAGTCTCCCCATATAGATGAAGAATTGATAAAGGGGTGGCGAAAAAGCAGGGTAAATGATAATGAGACCACCATTTACCGTAAATTCTGCATTTGGAAAGAGTTGGCGATACTTATGGGACGACACGGTTGTAAATGTGATATACCGAGGTTGCCGAGAAATATGCCGTCAAGTTTCACTCCTTACATATACAGTAAAGAAGAAATGAAGAAGATATTCGAGGAGTCTGACAAACTAAGGAATGACAAAAATTATACAAATGCGGCATTGATGGCAATACCTATAATACTACGGTTGCTATATAGCACAGGAATGAGAGTGTCGGAAGCGACAACACTAAAAAATGAGGATATCTTTCTTGACCAGTATTATATCCATCTTCGAAAAACAAAAAACGGTCATGAAAGACTTGTGCCTCTTGGGGATGATATGGTTGTAGAACTACGACGGTATGAGATGTTTAGGAATCGAATACCAGTTAATCATATTGCTGCTCCCAGTAATCCCTATTTCATAAAGTTGGACGGTCTTCCCATCAAGTCTGATTCCGTCAGACTTTATTTTAGGGCAATTCTTGACAAATGCGATATTAAGTTTGTCGGTGACAAAAAAGGCCCACGCATACATGATTTGCGCCATACCTTCGCGGTGCATGCTATGCTACAAATGGTTAATCAAGATATGGATCTCTACACATGCCTACCCGTATTGTCTGCCGCATTGGGACATCGTACATTAAGGTCAACGGAAAAATATATAAGACTGACACAAGCGATGTATCCTGAAGTGGCACAAAAAAGTACAGGAATGGATGCTTTCATTTATAACGTAATACTCGATTGACGATGAGAACGAATACCGATTTTGCAAAACAAATCAGCAGATATTTATCAGAATATCTGCCACATGAACGAAATGTCAGCCCTAATACAATTTTGTCGTACAGGGATACTTTCGTTCAATATATTGAGTTTATGAGAGACAAGAAAGGAATAAAGGTGGAAAAACTCAGGCTGGAAGCCTTTACTAAGGACAACGTGGTCTGCTTTCTTAACCATCTTATTGACGAAAAACATTGTTCCATAAATACCCGAAATCAGCGTTTGGCCGTTATGAAATCGTTTTCAACATGGCTGCAATATGTCGAAGTCGGAAGAATGGAACAATGGCAGAAAATCCATTCAATCCCAGCAATGAGGAATATGGAACGTAAGCTTGATTACTTGACATTGGGAGGTATCAAACTATTGTTGGAACAACCTGATGCGAATACACCAAAAGGACAGAGGCATTTAGCGATATTATCCCTAATGTATGAAACGGGAATGAGAGTACAGGAACTTGCAGACCTGACGATAGGCTCCGTCAGACTGGATGTAGAGCCATATACAATCCGAATTGTAGGCAAAGGTCGGAAAATCCGCACTGTCCCTCTATTCAAGAGCATTGTGGACATACTCCACAATTATATAAAAAACGAGCAGCATATTTTGGCAAATGCACCCATCCAACATCCTTTATTTTACAATGCCAGAGGAGAAAGACTTACAAGGGCTGGAATTACATATATTCTGAAAACATATTCGGATTTGGCAAGGAAGAAAAATAAAGAAATCATACCTGGTAAAGTATGTTGCCATATGCTTCGTCACAGCAAAGCGATGCATCTTTTGCAAGCTGGTGTCAATTTAGTATATATAAGGGATCTATTGGGACATATATCTATTGAAACAACCGAAATATATGCTCGCACAGATTCCGAAGCGAAAAGAGAAGCACTTGAAAAAGTGTCATTGGCCATTACATCAAATGGTGTGAGTAAAGCTCAATGGGAAGGTAACGTAAGCCTTCTTCAATGGCTAAAAGGATATGGTAAGTAATTTTTATGGAAAGTCTAACTGTAAAGTAGCATATTTATATCGCTATATATCAATATACTTTACAAAAGACTTTCCATAAAAAAGTTATATTCATAATCATGCTTATGGAAATCTTTCCATAAACTCAACCGCCCTTTCAAAAAGTGGCAAGTTCCAAATTTTTTCCGTTTTCTCCTTGTCCTTCGTTTGAGCAGATACATTTCCGACGAAAGGAAGCAGAAACAGAAGCAACAGGATATTATGTCTCATAGATTTCGACAAATGTCCGTGCAGGAAGCCGGTGCAGTCTGTCACTTGCCACCTCCTTCCGTATTTTCCGTATGTTCCGTATCTCCGCTACCACTATCACTGTTGTTAAAATCGAATGTAAGTTCATGGGAATTACCCATATTGTCCTCTATCACGACGATAAAATCGTGCCTTTCATCACCCTTTGATGTATAATATAACCGGAACTTCTCGTTTTCAAGCAGGTAACGGTCATTGGGCAGGAACGTGATGCCGTTATCCATTTTCAGCGAACCCTGCCCCTCGAACTGGAAGTAGCGGATGGTGTACAGCGTTTCCGAATACCTGCCTTCAGCTTTCAGTTCGCAGCGTATTTCCACCGTTTCCCCTTTCATCACCTTGTTCGGCACGGGCATGGTCTCCACCGTGAACGGATAGGACTGCTGTATGTCCATATCGTCGTCGCACGAAGCGAATATAAAAGCCGTCACAGCCATGAAAAGGGCTGCCATTACATGGAAGACGGATGTCCTCTTTTTTTTGTTGTCATTCTGTATGTTCATTGTCATTTGATTTTTAGATGATTGTTTATTGTTTTTCGATTGACGGCTGCAAATACTCGTTGAGATCCTTGCAGCCGTCATAAAGATACGAGCGGTCGGTAATGCGGTCGCCATAGCGTGACCGCAGGCTTTCCAACGCCCGCCTTCCGGCTTCGTCACGGTCAAGGTAACAGCGTATCTTTCCGTATCCGTCCAGATACTTGTAACTCCTGGCGACATTGACAACCGAGTTCAGCACGAGGCTGTCCTCATCCTCCGTCCATTTGAGTGCCACGGCGGAAAGAAAGTCCATGAAGCCCTCGAACACATTGCAGCCGTCGGACGGTGATTCACCTACCCTTACCAACGATACATCCTTTGGAGGCACGCATCCCTTGAACAGTCCGTTACGGATTTCATAACCGCCTGCCACATTCGGAAAGCCGATGGCGAAATACTCCTTCTTGTGGACGTGATAGTTCAACTGGCTACAATACCGGGAAGCCATGTCCGGCAGTATGCCCCGTTCCTCCAAATACCTCTTGAGAGCCACATACCGCAGCGGCATGACCTTCACGTCCTCAAAGGACGGTTCAAGCGTTTTCTTCCGGCAGGTGCCGGCATCCACTTTGAGCATCGGCACACGGGCGGTTTCCGATATGAACCTTGCCTGCGCCATGAAGTCTTTGCTGTGAATGAACTCGCCTGCAAGGTTGAAGATGTCACCGCCTTTGCCGAGTCCGAAGTCATACCAGACGTTTTTGTCCGTGTTCACACGGAACGAGGGGGTGCGTTCTTTCCGGTAAGGAGCAGGATACCACAGCTCGCTGCCGCTTCTCCTGACCGGCCCGTGCCCGAGCCGTGCCAGGAAATCCGCGATGGGTATCCGTCTCATTTCAGTGATGTCCATGCCCGTTTTCAGTTGATTACGAACTTTATACCTGCGCCCCATTGCGTGTGGAACTTTCGGGTATCACCACCCCAAAGGCAACGTTCACGTAGGTTCACCAGCAGTGCGATACGGTCCGCCACATATATCTCCATATCAAGCGTGAGTGCGCCGCCATAGACAAAAGCATCCTGATCGTGCAGCGTGGAGCCGTCGAACAGCATTCTGTCACCCCAGTTCACTGTCTCATATCCGGCAAGAGCCGAGGCTCCAGCATAGAGGAACACGATTTTGCGTGCATCCGACAACACCTTGAAATAATAGCCGCCCTCCGCCGTGAACTGCGCCACGGGTATTTTGGTCTCCTTGTATGGGTTGTCCTTCATCAGGTATTCGCCGCCGAACACCCATTTATTCCCTTTCTTCGTATAGGTGGAAAGAGCCGCCCCGAAACTGTACCCGCCGTCGTTACCGCCGGGTCTGAAACCGTCAGCCAGATTCGCCTTCACCTCGATGCCCCGCATCCCCGGCAGGCACCGCTGGGCGTGCGCCTGCCCCGCAAAGAGGGCAAACGACGCTACCAATGCAATGATATACGCTCTCATGGCTTATCGTACCTGAAGTTCGTTGATGGTACTGGCACGTACCAAATCCTCGTTCTCAATCACGAAAGACTGGTGTCTGCCGCCGTTCTTCTCGTTCAGCTCCACCACAAGGCACTTGTCATCGGGGATGGTGAACTTCGCCATCGTGAATACGGTACGCTCGCTTTTCTTCCCCGGCACGAGGGTGGCGTAGTTCTGCGCACGCAGCGGCAGGATAATCTGCTCCTGCACGGCGGTGCGCTTCGCCACCTTCTTATCGACAATCTTCCATGTGATGTAGTCCACATCAAAAGGCACGTTGCTCCGGTTCCTGATTTCCGTATGGAAATAGAGCAGTCCGTTGTGTGTGTAGATGCCTTTCAGAAGGTACTGGATGCCGAAACGCTTGCAGCCGATATGTTTCACCTCGCGCTTGTTCTGTTTATGGATGGACTTCATGATCAGCCGCACCAGCATCGGGCTTTCCGAGCCGAGTTCCTGCAAATAGATTTCCTGCGCGTTGTTCGGACGGTTCACCGTCTCGCCGTCATGGATGAAGTCGCACATCTCCACATTCAGAAGCAGCGGCTCATCCGCATATTTCACATTAAAGGTATAAAACGAGCCGTCCTCCGTAATTACGGACATATTGGTCTCACCGGAGAAGTTCCGGACGGCAGCCTTCACACGGATGACGTTCTCCGCACCGTCGGCTTTCCCGGCAATCAGGTCGGGCGAGCCCAGGTCCACATAGCGCACTTCCGAAGGGAAAAGGATATGCACGGTTTTGCCGTATGTCACCTCCAGACCGTGGGGTGGTATCATGCGGTCAAAGGTCAGCTTTCGGGTCAGACCGTGGTACAGACCGCCGTCCGCTTCCTTCTGCGGATAGACTTTCCCCGTCAGGACCAATTCCGTATTGTCACTCCCTACCGAAGTAGAGTCTGCGTTCTGCGCGAAGGCAGAGATTGTGCCCGTCATAAGGGCAAACATCATGATTACTTTTTTCATGTTCATTTTACTTTTGGATTTAGTGGTAATAAATGTTGTTGATTATTGATTCTAATTCTCGTCCTGATAGAGCATCACCTTATACCCGGCTTTCAGATGCACTTTCACGGTGCACATCTTCTTGGCTATATATTGGCTTGTGCCTTGTATCAGTCCCTTGCCCAGGTCGGAGGCGAGCTGCGCCCCCGCATCGGTGGAGATGTTGATGCTACTGCCCAGTGACCCGCCCATATTGGCGGCTACTTCCTTGACGGCATCCAGCTCCATCGAGTTCGGGATGAAGATGCCGGGCTGCCCGTCCGTGTCATACACCGAGAGTTCCACAGGAATGACCGTGCCTTCGTATTCCAGCGAGGTGATCGTAATGCCAAGCCGTTCACCCTGTATCCTGGCGGCACCGACCAGTGCCGCATTGCGCGGGATAATCCGGTCGGCTACCGCCATAGGCTCCAGCAACCGTAATTTCACCGCCTGCCCGTCGGTCACGCTCTGCGCACCATTGATGCAGGCAGACAGGGTGTTCTTCTCCGATACAGCCGTGCCGCCCACTGCCGTGTTGAAACCGTAGTTGCGTTCCGTGGTATGGGTTGCCACAAACTCGGCGTTGCTCATCGGCTGTCCGAGAGCCGACACCACTTGGTGAGTTACCTGCTTCACGGGCACCGCCTTGTTCTTGCCGACCTTTTGGACAGAATGGGATTCGCTTCTGTTCTGTCCGCCCATGTATTTGGCGGCAAGTTCATAGGATTTCTCCATGAGAGCCACCTCGTCCATGTCGGAGTTCCTGCCTTTTTCGTTTTCAAGTGCCGTTTCCAATGAGGCGATGCGTTCCAGCAGCTCATCCATTTCCTTGTCCTCATTGGCAGGCTGTTCGTAGAAGTTGCCGAGCGTGGTGTTCAGGTCACGGTAGGCGGCAGCGGAGGAATGTATGGTCTGTGGCGTGGAAACCTTTGCCGGTTCCAGTTCCGCTTCTTCCACTTCATGGTCGAACATATCGCCGAGTTCCTGCATGGAGCGGCTGCGGCTTGCCCGCCGTTCCTCCATCTCTTTCTGCGCGTAGGCTTTCACCTTATCCCCGATGATGTGCCGGTCCTCTTGGTCTGCATCGGGGATTTCGGTATTGTAACTGCCTATGCCCGGCTGCATTTCCTTGTCGGAGGACGGGGCGAATATCAGCCACATCGCTCCGAGGAATACCAGTACCATTGCCGGCAGGACAATCATTTTCTGCCGTCTCAGCCGTTCAGCCGGGGTCAGCGGAGTACGCTCCTTCTTCGGTTTCTCCTTTCCGGGAGCCGCCTTGCTCTCTGTCTTTGTTTCAATCTTCTGTTGTTCCATATATATAAGGTGTTATGTTGGGGTCATTTTTCGGTTTCACGGGCAGTTCTACCCGTCCGGCATGACCTGTTCTCGTTTTTCTGCCGTCGTTTCTGCCGATGTCATGGACGGCTTTTGCAAAGGAGTACAATGCCAGTACCGCAAAAACGGCGAGCATGGACAGCACTATCCTTTTTTTTGTTTTCGGGGGCAAGCCGTCCAGATACCCTTTCAGCTTTCCAATAATCCGTTTCCTCCTGTCGTGGAGTTTCCAGAATACGCCCCACATCCGTTTTCTGATATTCTTCATTCCCATGTCCTTTTACCGTTTGATGGTCTGCAAATCCTTGTTCTCGATGATGGTAAATCCCTCGATGGTGAACCCGTTCGGGTTGTCGTCCGAGCGTGAGGCGTTCAGAAGCCTGCACGTGGTCACGAGGCTGCGCTCCGTGACGTTGCTTTGCCTGATAATCCGCTGCGTGGCATAGGTCACGCAGCGGTACGGGTAGCTGTTGAAGTCGCACACCACGCTGTCCACCCTCAATGTCTGGTTGATGTTCCCTGCTATGACGCGGTTGTAATACCCCTTTTCGGCAAAGTCCGAATAGTAGTTGTACACGCTCCGATCCGCCAGCAGTAGGGCACGCCCCACATTGTGCTCGATGGCACTCTTTTCAGGGGAGAGCGTGAAAAACAGTTCATGGAAACGGCGCACGTGTTCCCGTGCCTCCGCCGGGCGGTTCTGTGACAAATCTTGTGATAAGGCAAGCATCAGCGACTTGCCGTTGTCCAGCACATAGATTTTCTCCCGTTGCCTCTCTGCGAAGCGGTAGGAGCTCCATACGCTCCACACCGTTATCACGGCGCACAGCGAGAGGAAGACGATACCGAACAGGCGTATCTGCCTGAACGATGTCTCGATGTTCTTTAATGACTTGAATTCCATTGTTTGATTTATTTTTCAGTTATTACTTGTCTCTTACGGGATAGGTATGTGACCGCTTGCTACATACCTATATTGTGAGTTTCTACATACCTATGTCGTAGGCTGCTACATACGTATCTCGTAATAGGCTACATACATATATTGCTTTCAGCCGGATACCTATCCCGTCTTTTATTCTCTATTTCAGCAGCTTGCCGACACGTCCCACAACGTTTCCGGTCGTGGAGCCCGCGACACTGCCCACGACACCGCCGGCACGTCCTGCCGCCTGGTTCACGTGGCGGTTATAGCCGCCCATGCCTCCTGCCTGGATAATCCAGCCCGCCACCGTTGGGATGGTGAAGTAGCCGATGATGCCTATTGCCATGAACACGATATACACCCCGTCGCTGGAGTCGAGCGAGAAGTTCGGGTCCGCCTGCATCCGTTCAATGTCGCTTTGCAGCATCAGCACCTGGATTTTTGCCAACACGGTGCTGAACATATCCGAGACGGGCAGCCAGATGTACACCTGTATGTAGCGACATATCCACTGCGTGAGTGTGCTCTGGAAACCGTCCCATACTGATATGGCGAAGGCTATCGGACCGAGTATCGCCAGTACCACGAGGAAGAACGTGCGTATGGTGTCTATCACGAGTGCGGCAGCCTGGAACATCAGTTCCAGCACCTCACGGAAAAAGCCGCGCACGGACTTCTTCATGTCATACATTGTCCGTTCCAGGTGCATCCCGGTCATGGTGATCATGTCCTCGGGCGACCAGCCGAGTTCCTCCAGCTGCTTGTCGAATTCCTCGTTACTGACAAGGTAGGCGGTTTCAGGATTGCGCACCATTGCCTCGTATTCCAGCCTGTCCTTCTGCTTCCGGTACTCGCCCATGTCCATCGTCTCCGATTCCAGTATCTTCGCCGTGCCCTGCACGACGGGGGACAGGATGCTGTTGATGGTTCCGAGCACCACCGTGGGGAAGAACATGATACATAGTCCTATCGCAAAAGGGCGGAGCATGGGCAGCACGTCTATCGGTTCGGCCCTTGCCAGAGACTGCCATACCCGGTAAGCCACATAGAACAGCGCGCCCAGTCCGGCGATGCCCCTTGCCACACCCGCCATGTCCTCGCACAGCGGCATCATCTCCCCGTAAAGCGAACGGAGAATCTGGTGAAGGTTGTCGAAATCCATAGGCTACCAGTATCTTTCGTTCGCGTCACCGTAAAGTCCCATGATGCGGTCAAGGTCGTTCTTCTTTTTCGCCCGGAGATAGCTTACGGATATATTTTTGTTCGTATAATAGCCCACAAGGTTGCGGTAACGTCTCATTTTGGAGTAGCAGCGTTCCACCACGTCCATACGCTCCTTGTCCGTCATGGAGAGCGTGGTGATGTTCACCACGTTTTTCAGTTCGGTCAGCACGTCGTTGCTCTCTTCCAGCAGCTTCGTGTAGCCGAAGGCGATGGCCCCGAGTTCCTCGACTGTGAAGTTCTCGTCACGCATCATCTTCTGGAAGTTGTTCACGTAGATGTCCGTGATGTCCCCCACCATGAGGATGGTCTGCTGCACCTTGCGGGCGTCCTTGACGAGGTTGTTCACGGATTTGAGCGCGTCGTAGTATTTTTTGCCCTGCTCGTAAATCTTCACGGTCTCCTTGAAGTTGTTGACCATGTTGGTCGCCGTGGAGGACGTATGCACCATGTTCTTTCCGTTGTTGATGATGCTCTGCGCGATGTTGGACGGGTCTATCACCGCCCACTGCGCGCTTGCCCTGCCTGCAAGGAGCAGGCAGAGGCATATTGCTGTCAATATTCTTGTTCTCATTCTTACTTTGGATTTAGTGGTAAAATCAATTGAAATAATCCGTCTGGTTTCCGAATTGCCGCCAGCCGTGCCTGCGTTCCCGTGAAAACACATCCATTTTCCCACAGGAGGGATACAAGGCATCTATCATGCGGTAACAGAAATCCGGTTTCCGGCTGTGCTGCCTGCTCCGTTCTGCAAATACGGTCATGAACTTTCCCCGCTGTTCCCCGGCTATGGGCGGCAGCCTCTTCCGGTAGAACCATATCAGATATTCGTGTGAATACCGGACGGTAAACGCAGGGGCAACCCCGTTCAGCTTGTTCCATATCATCCGGCAGTGACGCTTATAGCCGCGCTTCTCCATCTCGTTCTCGCATTCAAGGAGAAAGCGGTCTATCGTCCACATGAATACGCAATGGTCATCTTCTGCAAGCGGGAATATCTCCCTGTCGAGCAGTCCGAAGATTTCAGGCACTTCCATCGTCACATAGTCAAGTTCCCTTCCCTAGTTTCCTCTTGACTTGCGCAAGCCGCCTTTCCGCTGCTGCCATGCGGGGTCAATCACAAATACCCGTATCTTCTCCATGCCCGAAGTCCTTTACTCTTATATAGTCACCGTTCGGCGAGAAGGTCAGCACGTCGGCGGCTTCATTGTAGGACACGTCGATGCGGAATCCCGTGTTCATGAACAGGTTGCCGTTCTCCTCCTGCAAGAGGTAGGTTTCCGGTTTCAGCTTGCGTCTCAGCCCGCTGCGCTTGAACACCGTCACCTTGTAGGCTTCGCCCTCCTTATAAACCAGCACGTCCGGCTTGCCGTCCACGCTCTCCCAGTTGCCACACAACTTGTCGCGGCGTTCGTCCGCCACCTCGCAGGATTGCAGTACCATGACTGCCAACCCGATCAGACACTTGCTGACTTGCAGCATTTTCACTTTGGATAAACTCATACTTTTTTTCTTTTTTTTGTTGATGATTGAAATGATTATTGATTCTTGTTGTCACGCTTTTCCGCCAACTTCCGGATGGCGGCTTCGATGTCGCCGCCCAGCTTTTCGGCAAGGGTACGGACTTCCATCTTCTCCGTCTCTTCCGTCGTATATGCCAGATACTCAGCCGCACTGACCTCCGTAGCATAGACGGCACTCTGTGTGCCGCCCAGACCTATCCAGACTTCCTTATAAAGTCGTGAGGGGTTGTTCGCCATGTTGATGGAAAGTATCTGTGACTTCTCCTTCTCCGTCAGACCGAGCAATGCCTGTATCTGGTCGAACTTGTTCATGTATTTCCTTTGGTCTAAGAGTATCTTACAATCGGAATTGTTGATGATGCTCTCCTTGACAACGGGAGAGGAAATAATGTCGTCCACCTCCTGCGTCACCACGATTGCCTCACCGAAATACTTGCGGACGGTCTTGTAGAGATAGCGGAGATATTCAGCCATGTTCGCCGAGGAAAGGGCCTTCCAAGCCTCTTCCACGATAAGCTGTTTCCTGACACCTTTGAGCCGCCGCATCTTGTTGATGAATGCTTCCATGATGATGATGGTCACTACCGGAAACAGTTCCTTGTTATCACGGATGGAATCAATCTCAAAGACGATGAAACGCTTGCCGAGCAAGTCGATGTTCTCCTTCGAGTTCAACAGGAAGTCGTAGCGTCCGCCCCGGTAATACTGCCGCATGGTGGTGAGCATATTGTCGATGTTGAAATCGTCTTTGCCCACCTTGATTTCACGTTCGGCGAGTTCCCTACGGTAGTCGTCACGCATATACTCGTAGAAAGTATTGAATGACGGTACGATGCTCCGGTCTGCCCTGATACGCTCGATATAGGCACTCACGGCACTGCCCAGCTCGCCGCTTTCGGTCTTCGTCACCTTGTCGTCCTCGCTTTTCCAAAGCGTGAGCAGCAGGGTCTTGATGCTGTCCTTCTTCTCCACGTCGAACACGTAGTCGTCGGTATAGAACGGATTGAACGAAATGGGCTTTTCCTCGGTATAGGTGAAATACACCCCGTCCTCGCCGTGCGTCTTGCGGCGTATCATTTCGCACAGTCCCTGGTAGGAGTTTCCCGTGTCCACCAGCACCACGTGCGTGCCCTGCTCGTAATACTGGCGCACGAGGTGGTTCATGAAGAAGGACTTCCCGCTGCCCGAAGGCCCCAGCACGAATTTGTTGCGGTTGGTCGTGATGCCGCGCTTCATGGGCAGGTCGGAGATGTCCAGGTGCAGGGGCTTTCCCGTGAGCCGGTCCACCATCTTGATGCCGAAAGGCGAGAGCGAGCTGCGGTAGTTGGTCTCTTCCGTGAAGAGGCACACCGCCTGCTCGGTGAAGGTGTAGAAGCTCTCCTCTGCCGGGAAGTCCGCCGCATTGCCGGGTATCGCCGCCCAGTAGAGCGTGGGGCAGTCGATGGTGTTGTGCCTGGGCATACACCCCATGCTTGCCAGCTGGCTGCCCACGTCGTTCTTGATGCGTTTCAGCTCCTCCATGTCGTCGCTCCACGCCATCACGTTGAAGTGTGCCCTTACCGAAGTCAGCCCGTAGGAATGGGCCTCGTTCAGGTATTGGTCGATCCACTCCCTGTTGATGCTGTTGCTCCGGCTGTACCGCGAGAGCGACTGCATATTGCGGGCGTCCTTCTCGAAACGCTGCAAGTTTTCATCGCTGTTGTCTATCATCACATACTGGTTATAGATGTGGTTGCAGGGCAGAAGCAGCCCGACGGGACTCGCGAACGAGAGGCGGCAGTCGCTCCGGTCGGTGGAGAGGCGCTCATAACGGGTATCGGTAGCCACTTTGCCCGGCAGGTCCTCCACATCGGAAAGGGTGTGCAGACATAAATAATTGTCACCGATGCGCATCTCCCTTGCCGAAAGCCCGATGTCCTGCAAGGTGGCATTCCCTTCGGGCATGAGGGAGAAGTAACGCTCTATGACTCCCGCCTTGCCGTCCGTGCCGGTAATCTCGTCCGTGGAGAGCCGGCGCAGCCTGACAAATCCGCTGTCGTTCATGATACGGGCGAACTGCTCCGTGGCTTCCATGAACTTTTCGGTGGTTTCCCTGTCCAGCTCCTTGGGAATGATGTTTCCCCGGCACAGCGTGCTGAAGTTGCTCCGCATACGGCTGCGCTCCTTCGTCGTTTTCGTCAGATAAAGGTAGCAGGTATGCTTCAGGTACGGACGCTCGTTGAAGTGGCGCTCAAAGGAACGGCTCAAAAAACTCATGCCCTCCTTTTGCAGTTCGGGCTTGTAGGTCTCGCGAACGAACCAGTCCTGCTTGTGCACGACGGAGAAGTCCGGCAGTACCCTGACAGCCTTGCACCAGCAGCCGTGTATCGTCTCGTATTCCGCGCTTGTCACGGTGTACAGTTCCGGCAGCTCCACCTCGAAGGAGACCGTGATGTCGGCATCCTTCGAGATGATGCAGCCGTGCTCCACCGCCCATAACGGAAACTTGTTTTCCAGTGTCGTAATCTTGGATGTATTTCTCATTGTCATTCTTTCTTTTTTCGTTTGCTGAATAGTCGGGTGATCCGTCGCCGGTTGCTCAGGTACTGGGGGTGGCTTTTTGCCGCCCCCAGCTTCATAAGCCCGTGTTCGCCGTACCGGGCGTTCAGCGCGAAGGTCTGCCATACGAGGACGGAAGACGATGCCGCGCCGAAGCCGATACATATCCACTGGTCGATGCCGACCATGTAGAGGATGACGAACAGGACAAAGAGGGCCAGCAGTCCACCCGCGAAGATGAACAGGTATTGTGCCTTGAGCCCCTTGAACTCGACCGGACGACCGATACCCTTGTTGATGGGGTATCCGGCCATACATTATAATATTAAAGGAAGAACGAGCGGAGAATCGTTGCCGCCACGATAAGGAAGATACACGCCCCGAACCACGACGCCGCCGTCTTCGACGTGTCGGGGTCTCCGGAAGAGAACTTCCCATACACCTTCACGCCACCGATTAACCCGACCACGGCACCGATGGCGTAAATTAATTTCGTTCCCGGGTCAAAATAGCTACTCACCATTTGAGTGGCTTCGTTGATGCCTGCAAGCCCGTTGTCCTGGGCAAGTGCGGATGCGGTTGCAGCGATGAGTAACGCTGCCGAAAGAAAGAATTTCTGTTTCTTGTTCTTGTTCATAAATAACTCTTGTTTTGTGCCTTCAAAGGGTGGATGGTCCTTTTTCGGGCGGTTGATATTGTTTTAATTCCTGGATTCAGTGGCTCCCGTTTGTTTCCACGGACTTGGGAGTGTCCGTTCCGGTTGGGCGGTACCTTGTACTGCCTGCACGGTCTGTCTGCCATCATTTCTTTTTTTTCATTGTTGTTACATTCTTTATTGTCGTTACACAAAATCCCGGATATTGAAATCTTCCAACTTTTCCGGAATTATAAATTCCGCTTTCATCCTTACCTCCTTCACTACCGGCACGGGCTGGTCGTAGAGATAGAGGTCTATGAATCCGGAAACTTTCATCTTGACGGACTGGCTCATCTTGTCGAGCAGTTCCGTTCCTTCCAGATCAGAGAACACTTTTCCTGCCCGGTGTTTTTCCTCATAGGTCGGCTTCTCCTTGCCGGCTATGCTGACCGCATCACCGATTTCGTCAAAGCTGAATCCTGAAGCCTGCCGTCTGTCCGGTGTCTCATCTTCCGGTTCGTCCTCTCCGTATTTCATTTCCGACGGAGGAATATTCGAGAATACCTCATCGAGCTTCTCTTCCGGAACTTGTGCCGGATGTGACTCCGCCTTGCTGTTTCCGTCGTCAAAAGTAGCGTCTTCCTCAGACAGCTCAATGCCTTCCTCCGAAGTGGCAGCTTGTGGCGCCGGTATGGTAGTCATTGTCCGGGTCATTGTCATTTTGAAATGGCTCTTGCCGATAATATCCACCGCTTGTGCGGGCGCCCGTTCCGTCTCCTTTTTCTGTTCTCCGGCATGAAGGGTATTCCAGACTCCGGCAATGTCCTTGAAGAAACGGACGAGCCTTGTTTCCATGATGCGGTCATACAGAAGCAGGAACAGGAACCATACGTTACAGGCAACCGATACGGTCAATAGAATATTGGTCATATTCATAGGCTGTATGCTTTTAAACGGTTCATGGACTTCTGTTTTTTCTTCATTGTCTTTATCCTCATAATTTTGATGTTGTTAAAATATATCTTCATAATTCTTGTCATACAGTTTCTTTATCACGTCCTCGCATTGGAGGAAATGCTGGGTCAGCACATGGTCAATGTACCCCGACAAGGTCAGCTTGTCCTTTCCTATGACGCGGGTAATGCGCATGATACGTTCGTGGTACTCCTTGCGCACATATGCCATTTTGCCCGAACGGGCCGCCGTCTCCGCTCCCTGGATGAACAGGTCGAGATAGTCTTCCTCGCTTTCGATGGGCGGAATTACGGATACTGTTTTCGCCACGACCTTTTTACGGCTGTCACTCCGTGATGCCTTTCTTCTTTCCGCCGTGACCTCCGGCTGTACAGCCGCTTTTCTCAGAGAGCGCGTTTCGGGGGTGGTCGCGGGCAGTTCCGGACGTATGCTGTCGAGGAAGTCTGCCGAGTCAATTTGCACATCAAGATTCTTAGCCATTCCTATACGTTTATAAGTTCCAACATCTCATTCGCCAGCCTCTCGATATTGCTGCCCCTTATCAGGCTCCTGTCAGGTGGCATGGCAGTGGAACGGAACACGGAGCGTTCCCCATCCTCCGCACTTTCCCTGCGGAAACGCTTGCTGTCAGGAAGGAAGGTTTTCATGACGTTCAGACCGAGTTCTCCGGCAACCTTCTCATAGCGGTCATAAAGGTCGGTCTTCTCCCGTCCGTCCACCATGTTCCACAGAAGGTATAACCCTTTGATGTTGGAATGCCCTGTACTAAGAAGCGTGTCGTTCACGACTGTGGCGAAATTGAGCGAGCTTTCCGCCACCACCCGGTCAGCCATGATGGGACAGAATACGTAGTCCATCGTCGCTACCGTATTGATGACATCAGAGTTGTTCACCGTTCCCGGCAGGTCGAAGAAGATAATATCCGGAGGTGTCTCCATCGCCAGGAAATCCTTGGCCTTTTCGACTGCCTTTTCCGGACGGCTCTCCACAATGGGGTACATCTTCTTTTTCAGCCGTGCGAACTGCTCGAAAGCCGTCTTGCGCAAATGGGCATTGCGCTCGATGTTCCTCATGTCACGCTCCCTCATGTCCTTGATGCTGTACTGCGGATAATCGCAGTCGATAACGGCGACATCCATTCCTTTCACGTAATAGAGATAGCTTGCCATCAATACCGTGAGTGTCGTTTTGCCCGCTCCCCCTTTCTGGGTGGAGAAAGCCACAAGCAATGTTTCTTTTTTCATTTCTCGTTTTTTTAATTAAGTGATACAATAGGTTTACCTTGTGACCGGTTGATTGACCGTAAGACACTGCCGCAGGTCGGACAGACCACCTTCCGGGCAGTCTGCTTCCAGGTCGGATGCGCATCCGGTTTGCCCGTTTGCATACTTGCCGGTATGTTTACTGCCACGACTGTTTGTCTGCTGACCGGTCTGCCAACTTACCGACTTACCGGCATTCTTATCAACAGGACCTCAAACCGGCTTTCAGACCATGCGTCAGACAGGTCTTTCAACCAATCACGCTGCAAATAAACAATGATTTTTCCGCACTTGTATCACCTCCAGACGAAGTGGCAGCTTGTGGCGTCGGTTGGTAGGCATTGTCCGGCTAAATAGCTTGTATTACACCGTCTTATCCCCCTAACTTTGCAGCCGAACGGCAGGGTTATCCGTATGGGGCGCAGCCGTGGGTCAAGCAGGTATTCTTCCAATCCGTCCCCGACGGATTTTTATGTTCACAAGAACATAGCAAGATGTCTTTTCAGCCGCTCAAAACATTTTGAGCATCTTGAAAAGCACTTGCCCTTGCAGGGGGCTGGCTTCCTCTCCGAAGTCGGGAAGCCTGATGAACCTACGGTGTATGTGTCCCCAAAGCGGGGCTTATGCCGTGCAACCGCTAAATCCTAAATTTATATGCAGGAAAAAAGAAACAAGACCGGGAGAAATCCCAAACCTGATCCGGCGGTGTTCCGCTACACCGTCCGTTTCAACGAGGAGGAACACAACCGTTTCCTCTCCATGTTCGAGAAGTCGGGCGTTTACGCCAGGTCGGTTTTCATTAAGGTACACTTCTTCGGCAAGCCGTTCAAGGTGCTGACTGTGGACAAGACACTGGTGGACTACTACACCAAGCTGTCCGATTTTCATGCGCAGTTCCGTGCGATAGGCACGAACTACAACCAGGTCGTGAAGGAATTGCGCTGCCATTTCTCCGAGAAGAAGGCGATGGCGTTGCTCTATAAACTGGAGCGGCAGACCATCGAGCTGGTAAGGTTGAGCCGCGAGATTGTGGAACTTTCAAGAAAGATGGAGGCGCAATGGTCGCAAAAATCAGTGTAGGGAAGTCGCTGTACGGCGCACTCGCCTACAACGGGGAGAAGATCAACAAGGAGCAGGGAAAGCTCCTTGCCACCAACAAAATCTACAATGACGGCACGGGGACGGTGGATATAAACCGTGCGATGGACGATTTCATGGCTTATATGCCTGCGCATACGAGGGTGGAAAAACCGGTGATGCACATCTCCCTCAACCCGCATTCCGACGACGTGCTGACCGATACGGAATTGCAGGACATCGCGAGGGAGTATCTGGAAAAGCTCGGCTACGGAGAGCAGCCGTACATGATTTACAAGCACGAGGACATAGACCGGCACCATGTCCATATCGTCACGGTCAATGTGGATGAAACCGGCAGGCGGCTCAATCAGGACTATCTCTATCGCAGGAGTGAGCGCATCCGCAAGGAGCTGGAAGAAAAGTACGGACTTCATCCTGCGGAGCGCAGGAATGCCCGGTTGGACAATCCGCTCCACAGAGTGGACGTGTCCGCAGGGGATATGAAGAAGCAGGTGGGCAACGTCGTCAAGGAAGTGAACAGGAAATACCGTTTCCAGACGATGGGTGAATACCGTGCCCTCCTTTCTTTATATGGCATAACGGTGGAGGAGGTACGGGGTAGCGTTCGCGGACGGGAGTACAACGGGCTGGTCTATTCGGTGACGGATGAGTCCGGGAACAAGGCCGGCAATCCGTTCAAGTCCTCGCTATACGGCAAGTCCGTTGGCTATGAAGCCGTACAGAGGAAGTTCTCATGTTCCAGGCAGGAAATCAAGGACAGGAAACTTGCCGGTATGACCAAGCGCACGGTACTTGCCGCTTTGGAAAAAACATACCACAAGGAGAAGTTCATCGCGGACTTGAAAGCCAAAGGCATTGACACGGTTTTTCGCTATACGGAGGACGGGCGTATCTACGGTGCTACTTTCATCGACCACCGTACAGGATGCGTCCTGAACGGCTCCCGTATGGGGAAGGAACTCTCCGCCAACGCCTTGCAGGAGCATTTCACACTGCCGTATGCCGGACAGCCTCCGGTGCAGCTTTCCGTTCCGGTGGAGGACGTGGAAGATACACGGAAGCAGTCTGTATCCGAGAGCGAGGGACATGCCGATGGACTCGGCTTGCTTATGCCTGAAGGTCCGGCTGTGGATGCCGAGGAAGAGGCGTTTATCTGGGCGATACGGCGCAGGAAAAAGAAGAAGCGCAAGGGCTTGGGTATGTAATCAGATTAAGTATCAACATTAAAACAGATTCAATTTATGTCACAGGAAGACGATTTGAGGGCATTGGCGAAAATCATGGATTTTCTGCGTGCCGTGAGTATTATACTGGTAGTGATGAACGTGTACTGGTACTGCTATGAGGCGGTCCGGTTGTGGGGAGTGGACATCGGTGTGGTGGACAGGATACTGATGAACTTCAACCGCACGGCGGGACTGTTCCACTCCATCCTTTACACGAAGGTGTTCGCTGTCATCCTGCTTGCCCTTTCCTGCCTGGGCACGAAAGGTGTAAAGGGTGAGAAAATTACATGGAGGAAAATCTGGACGGTGCTTGCCGCCGGTTTTGTGCTGTTTTTCCTTAACTGGTGGATATTGGCTTTGCCGCTACCGATTGAGGCGGTCACGGCTTTGTATATCCTTACCGTCGGTGGCGGCTATGTCTGCCTGCTGATGGGCGGACTCTGGATGAGCCGTCTTTTGAAACATAACCTTATGGAGGATGTTTTCAACAACGAGAACGAGTCGTTCATGCAGGAGACACGGCTCCTGACCAACGAATACTCCGTGAACCTGCCCACACGTTTCTATTATAAGAAGAAGTGGAACAACGGCTGGATCAACATCCTTTTACCGCAGCGTGCGTCCATCGTGTTGGGAACGCCGGGCAGCGGAAAGTCTTTCGCGGTGGTCAATTCCTATATCAAGCAACAGATAGAGAAGGGCTACTCGATGTATCTCTATGACTTCAAATTCAGCGACTTGTCCACAATCGCCTACAACCACCTGATGAACCATACGGAAGGATACAAGGTGAAACCGAAGTTCTATGTCATCAACTTCGATGACCCGCGACGCTCACACCGCTGTAATCCCATCCATCCCGATTTCATGGAGGACATTACGGATGCTTACGAAAGTGCGTACACGATAATGTTAAATTTGAATAAAACGTGGGTGCAAAAACAGGGGGACTTCTTTGTGGAGTCACCTATAATCCTCTTTGCTGCAATCATTTGGTATCTTAAAATATTTCAGAACGGCAAGTATTGCACATTCCCCCATGCCATCGAGTTTTTGAACCGCCGCTATGAGGATATTTTTCCGATTCTATCCTCTTATCCCGAACTGGAGAACTACCTTTCTCCGTTCATGGATGCCTGGCTCGGAGGGGCTGCGGAGCAGCTCCAGGGGCAGATAGCCTCTGCCAAAATCCCGCTTTCAAGGATGATTTCACCGCAGCTCTACTGGGTGATGTCGGACAGCGAGTTTACATTGGACATCAATAACCCGGAAGAGCCCAAGATACTCTGTGTCGGCAATAATCCCGACCGGCAGAATATTTACGGTGCGGCCCTTGGCCTGTATAATTCGCGTATCGTCAAACTCGTCAATAAGAAAGGAAAACTCAAATCCTCGATTATCATTGACGAGCTGCCGACGATATATTTCAAGGGGCTGGACAACCTTATCGCCACCGCACGAAGCAACAAGGTGGCCGTGCTTCTGGGTTTTCAGGATTTCAGCCAGTTGGTACGCGACTACGGTGACAAGGAGGCGAAGGTAGTGATGAATACTGTCGGTAATATTTTCTCCGGGCAGGTGGTGGGAGAAACAGCCAAGACACTTTCCGAACGCTTCGGAAAGGTTTTGCAGAAGCGGCAGTCAATCTCCATTAACCGGCAGGATGTCTCCACCTCCATCAATACGCAGATGGACGCGCTTATCCCGCCAAGCAAGATTTCATCCCTGACGCAGGGGATGTTTGTGGGCTCCGTGGCAGATACGTTCGACGAGCGTATCGAACAGAAGATTTTTCATTGTGAGATTGTCGTGGATGCCGAAAAAGTAAAACGGGAAGAGAAGGAGTATAAACCGATACCCGTCATTACGGATTTTACCGACGAGGACGGCATAGACCGCATGAAAGAGCGCGTGCAGGAGAATTACAACTGTATCAAGGAGGATGTGAAACAGATTGTCAGGGATGAACTGGAACGCATCGCGAATGACGATAACCTGAAGCATCTGTTGCAGACGAAGTAACGGCTTGAATCATTTGCCCTACTGACAGGAACAACCCCGAAGCCGTTTCAATATCGGTTTCGGGGCTGTTGCTTTACCTTATTTATTATAATGTGGTATTTTTCTTTTTTATTTCCATGCCGTCCTCTTCCCATTCCTTCACAAGCCTGCGGATGATTTCATCCACCAGATTATTGTAAGTGGTATCGGGAACTACCTGTATAAAAAAGGCATCATGGGCTTCCTTGATTACCCATTCCTTGATTTCTTTCAAATCCTTGCCTTCGGGAATGTAGTCCTTATGTATCATGAACTCGTTGATGTTGTCCGCCAGCAGTTCTTCCAGTTCATAACGTATATCATCCTCCAAATCGGCAAAAGGTATCTTTTCCTCTTCATAAATTTCATCAAGCGGGGCGTCCTCTTCCGTTTCTTCCTCCGTTTCATAATTGCCCCGTTTCATATCCAGCATGTCCTGCGCGAACCTGCCGGACTCCATATCCTTGTATTTTTGGGCGTACTTTTCCAGCAGTTCCCAGTCCTGGCGTGACATGGGGTATTTGAACGCGGCGTGTTCCACCTCGTTGCACCGCCTCATATCCGCCTGCACCTCTTGGGGCAGGGATTGGCAGGACCTGCAGATATGCCGTGCGTGCCCCTTGCCCGTGAATTTCTCATTGGGAAGGTAATTGCCGCATATCCTGCAATAGTGACCGTGATGTTTCTTCTTCTTTTTTTTCGCCATATTTCTTTTGCCTTGTCTGACAGAAGGTCTCAATCCTTTATCCGGATACAAAAATAGTGTTTTTGACGGATCTCATGAAAGGTATCTGATAATAAAACAGTATTGCATCATACTTTCAGGAAGTGATATAAAATAAAAGGATAAGGAGCTGCATCACGCGGCCCCTTATCCGAACAATTAAAAACGTATGCTATGAACAGAAATTATCGTCGGTTCAGTTCCGCTTCCTCGTCCCGCCGTATCCGCTCGTTCAACCTTGCCTGCATCTGTTCGAGGAAATGCGTGTGGCTGATGGTTTTCCGGCGTTTGATGTCGGTATAGAAACGGTAACAGTCCTTGGTTTCCACGCCAAAGAAAGAATAGAGTATCGGGGCAAGCTGTTTCAATGGGATTTCACCGCCATTGATGCATCCCATCTCATGGATGCCATATATTATTTCCACCAGGTCAATGGCATTGCCTGTCCAGCGCAGGGCAGGAACGGATGTCTTTTCTTCTTTCGGCGTTTCAGGGATGGATGTCAGTGGCGGCACTTGGGGGATATTGTTTGTAGCAAGATGCTTCTGTATCTTTCTCACAAAGGCAAGGGCTTTGCGGACAAATAAGGATATTTGTTCGTTTTCCACCGGAGAGTGCCATGTGCGGTGGTGTTGCAGTTCGTTTTCCATGTATGCCAGTGCAACAACGGTTGTGGTTATATCAGTACTTCCACAGCATAGTTCAATTATCGCCTTTATGAAGTCGTCATAAGCCGTGTTCAGATTACAGGGTTCGGCATCGGCGTTTATCAGTCCGAAAAACTCGGTTTCCGCTAATATGAGGTAGTTCATGTCCTTTCTCTTTTTTTAGGGGTTATACACTTGATTGTCTGTGTGCACACGGTAATCATAGGACAAACCGGGTGCCCGTTCTTCTAAAAAAGAGAATAGGATCTTATATTCTACTGAACATCAGCAGGATAATCCGGATAAAATATTTTTCGGATGGTTTTTATCATGTATTTCCGTGTTTCTGTTCTGAACACGTGCCCAAAATAGGAACACGGAATGAGTTCATTTTATGAACACCGTAGGTTTCCATTCTGTCCGGTACACCGTGAAAACCACGCCGCCATCATACAGTTTGTGCTCCACGAGCTTCCATTCATCTTGCGGCAAAGCGGACTGGAAGAAATGTTTTCCGGTTCCGGCTATTTGGGGCAGCGTGTAGAGGATTATCTCGTCCACCACCCGCATACGCAGCATACCGTTGATGAAGTCTGCTGTCCGGGGTGTGGCTTCCGCCAGATAGATGACCCCGTCTTCCTGCCCGCGCCATTTTGCCAGCATGGATATGGAATACTCAGGGGTGACTTTGAAATAAGTTTTTTTACGGATAGCTTCGATTCCGTAGGTATCAGAAGTTCCGGAAGATTCCAATTCTGATAAACATCCGTCCATCGTGAGGACGGCAAGTATCTGGACTTTTGCCATAAGCCTTTTCCTTTCATTTATATATGCAGGGCAAAAAAGTAGCGTGCAAACACACTACTTTCAAGCGACGGCTCTGGAATAGCCTTTACAGAGAGTACGTGAATGCACGCTATGCGAAAGCATAGCATAAGCATCACACAATCGTCTCTGTAGTTCCAATTTTCCAGATTTTCGCTTGAAACGCCTTGCGGTCTTATGTCTATATCAGCAGGCGAAAGGTCCCCCAATTGCCTGTTATTCTCAAATATGGCTACAAAGTTAATCAATAACCTGAATTTTCAGCCATCTTTATTTCTGTTTTTACTCTTTCCCGTTGTCTTTCAGTCCATAATCTTTCATCTTATTATATAAGGTGGTCCTGCCTATACCCAATAACTGGGCGGCATCCTTCTTGTTTCCGTTTGTCTGTTCAAGGGCACGCCGGATACGTTCCTTCTCCTCACTATCGCTCC
>OLRN01000421.1_pt1 | contig 35301 bp, 22 predicted proteins | sample 1673001 | NCBI WGS metagenome assembly OLRN01 (sample SAMEA3136745, study PRJEB25190) | human gut metagenome | biome: human gut; feature: human-associated habitat; material: faeces | place: Austria | collected 2013 | reverse complement strand
CGCTTCCCAATCCGACGGCGCATCCTACGGTAGCTAGTACTACGCCCAATTTACTACCGAATGTGACTCGATTGTTTGCCATATTATTTATTGTTGCTTTTATGCTTTTAATTGTTACCTATTTTCTTATTTTCGGGAGCAAAAGTAATAATTTGAATTAATTTGTTCGTGTAAAGTATAAATAATTTAGTGAAAGGAGTATGAAACGAGGACGTAAGAAAAAGTTAGCAATCTCATTGATGGATTATATGGGAAAACGAAGAGACATGAAACGGCAGTTAAAGAAAGAAGGGACAGCTGAGTTGTATGAGGTGGCCGTAAGGCATTTTTTAAGATTCGTGAAGAACCCGGGGTTCTGTTTGGCCGATTTGAATCGTGCGTTGGTGATAGATTTCATCACGTATCTTCAGGGAAAAGGATTAGCTACTAATACGGTAAATACGTATATCAGTAGTTTGCGGGCGCTTTATAATATGGCTTGCCAAGAGTCGTTGGTTCCTGCGTCATATTATCCGTTTGAGAATTTGAAACTCCGGCGTGCGATGACGGCGAGGCGTGCGATTCCCGCATCTTTGTTCCAGCAAATCGCTCAGATCAAGGTGGCGGATGACCCGCAAGTGGAATTATCGATAGATCTTTCCCTATTCAGTTTTATGGCTTGCGGGATGCCTTTTGTGGATATAGCGTACTTGACGAGGCAGAATATCCGGGGGAATGAGTTGGTATATCACCGTCATAAGACAGGACGTATGATCCGGTTGGAGATAACCAGTAGTATGTTGCAATTGATCCGGAAATATGCGGATCGGCAGCGAGCGACCGGATCGTCGTATTTGTTCCCGATTCTTCCGCCCGGGAATCCGGACCATTTGAGGTATAAGCGTAGCTTGGCTCAGCATAATGCCCGGCTGAAACGGATTGGGCAAACTTTACGGTTACCGAATCCGTTTACGTCGTATGTTGTTCGCCATAGCTGGGCATCAGAAGCTTTACGTTGCGATATGCCGATGGCCTTGATCAGCCAGGCGTTGGGGCACTCGTCGGAGAAAACGACTCGTTTTTATCTGGAAGAATTGGATATATCACGTTTGGCTCATGCGAACATGAAGGTGATAGGCTCTGTAAATCGGATTTTAGAGAAAAGGATGGATGGTTTGTGAACTTATTTATGGAATAAGGTTTAGCGTTTCAAAAACGTCAGCGGAGAATAAACGTTAAACAACATTTTATTGTCGTTTATATAGTATATCAATAGACCACACGGAACGTTTCAGAAAAACATGTACATGTTTTCCTGAAAAGACGTACATGTTTTTTGGAAAACACGTACATGAAATCCAATAAATATTATGGTGTTTCTATACAGCTGCCAATCAATGGCTTACATATAGGCCTATCCAAACGAGCTTATTGTATTATTTGTTTTTGATATTCAGGAGGAATTTGTAGAGTATAGAAATTCCTCTTTAGTTGAGAGAGTGAATCAATAAAGGTGAATATGGTTCATTTTAAAGACATAGCTTCCCCTAAATTCCTTATTGGGCTACTGCCACGTTTAATTTGGGGGCTGAAGTTTATCTCGCCCGTCATTGGACACTTGAGTTGGAGGCAGGCTTGAATCCGTTCAGCGGCAAGAACGATGATGGGAGTTATGGCCGTTCACTGAAGCATTTGCGTCTGCACCCGGAGTTGAGGTATTGGTTTTGCGAGACGTTTAACGGTCATTTCCTCGGCGTGCATACTCCGTACCTATTATATAATGTAGCCGATATCAAATGGCTGGGTACAGAGGGCGAGCGTCACCAGGGATGGGGCGCGGGAGCCGGTATCAGTTATGGATACTCGTGGCTGCTGTCTCGCCATTGGAACTTGGAGGCCACGGTGGGCGTGGGCTATCTGTACTTGAAGTCGGACAAGTATCCCTGCGCGAATTGCGGTCGCAAGCAAGAAGGGATCAAGAAGCATTACTTCGGGCCTACGCAGGCGGCGATCAATCTGATTTACCAATTTTAAATCGATGGAGGACTGAAAAATGAAGAATCTACAAGGATGGATGATACTTGGGATCGCCTGTTTGGCCGGTTGTGTGGGTACTACGATTCCCGTACAGGCGCAGCAGACGGCTACCGCCATCGTCGTGAAGGAGCGGTTGGTGGAGCATGTGGGCGATCGCTTGATAATTGATATGAAACTAGCGCTGGATGAGTTGTCGCTATCGGCCAACCGGAGTTTGGTCTGTACGCCGCTGATCGAGCGGGGCGATAGCGTAAGGGCTTTGCCTCCCGTGATCGTGAACGGGCGTAACCGCCAGATCCAGTACGACCGGTCTGGGCGCGATGCGACGGCGAACGGAGAGTTTGTCTTACGCCGTCACAATGGGAAGGAGCAGACGTTCGATTACCATGCCTCTATTCCTTTCGCCAAGTGGATGGAGCGTTCGGAGGTGTCGCTGGTAGCCGATTTTTGCGGTTGCGGTTGGGAGGCGTTGAGTAATGACAAGTCGCCGCTTTTCCCGATCCGAATCGCGGAGCCTGTGGTATTGCGGCCGCTTTTGGCCTACGTCACGCCGGAGGCGGAGCGTGTGAAAGAGCGTGTGAAGGAAGGAAGCGCCTTCCTCGACTTCCCGGTAAACCGCACGGAGATATATCCTGAGTATCGCGACAATCCCTCGGAGCTGCGCAAGATCCTTGAGACCGTGTCGTCAGTGAAGGAGGATCCTTACGCTACCATCACGGAGGTATATATCAAGGGTTTCGCATCGCCGGAAGGTACCTATAAGCATAACACTTATTTGGCCGAGCATCGCGCCAAGGCGTTGATCGAATATGTGAAGGGCCTTTACCACTTTGAGCAGGCCCGTTTCACGGTGGATTTCGAGCCGGAGGACTGGGCCGGATTGGAGAAACGGGTGGAGAACTCCTCGCTTGCGGACAAGGAGGAGTTGCTGGCCATCATCCGTGCGGACGAGCCGAAGGATTACGACCGCCGCGAGGCGAAGCTAAAGGCGTTGAACGGGGGGGCCTCGTATCGGGTGCTCTTGCGCGATATTTATCCAGCCTTGCGCCATTCGGATTACGCGGTGCGCTACACGATCCGTTCGTTTACGGTAGAAGAGGCCCGTGAGTTGATCTATTCGGACCCTAGGCAGTTGAGTCTAAACGAGATGTTCCGGGTGGCGCAGACGATGGAACCGGGTAGCGACGCTTACCGCGAGGTGTTCGAGATTGCCGTGCGCATGTATCCGGACGATCCGGTATCGAACCTGAACGCCGCCCTTACGGCGATCGACGTGGGTCGCCTGGAATCGGCCCACCGTTATCTGGCGAAGACTTCCGATTCCGCGGAGCGTACCTTGGCGGAGGCGGCCATCGCCATGCTGGAGAACCGCTTGGACGAGGCGGAGGCTCTGCTGGGTAAGTTGTCCGACGATCCTTCCGTAGCCTCGCAGGTTGAGGAGAACTTGAGGCAGATCGCCGCGAAGCGGGAGGAACTGGCTGATTGATGACGAGAGTCGTGATCGTAGGATGATAATAATGAGTGTCAAATATAAAAACGGATGAGAAACATGAAAAAGAATTATTTATTAAGTGCGGCTGCCGCTTTCTTGCTGGCGGTTACGGGTTGCTCCGATGATATCGAAAACGGAGGCAATTCCGGTGGTGAGGGCGATAGCGGCAAAGTCTATATGACAGTGAACGTCTCCACGGTGTCGAAGGGGGCATTGACGAAGGCGGGAGGAACTCCTTCTAATCCTAATAACGATGGTGCCGGCTGGGGCGAGGACGGCAACGGTTTCTTGGAAGAGTTCGATGGCGCTAATGAGGGTAAGGTGTATGATGTTAATATCTTCTTGGTGAAATATGACGGTAATACATTTGACTCTAACCCCTTGGACTTCTTTAATGATGACGTAAATAAAAGTTTAGAGATTGCCGGACAGGGTTGGTATGAATCTAAGACCGGTGTTGATCCGAGTGGAGGTGGCGAGCCTAATCATGACAGTGCCGGAAAAGTGACGATGAAGGTGACGATGAATGAGGAGCTGACAACAGAAGGACATACGTATCAAGTCTTTACAGTAGTTAATGCCGGAAATAGAATAGAGGGTATTACTACTTTGGGTGACTTACGAGACAGAGTAACTTTAAAGGATTTATGGACTGGCACTAATCAGGTTTCGAAAGCGGATCACTTCATTATGTCTACGCACAAGATGAAAGGCGTAGATGGCATAGGGAATTCGCTTGTTCGCATTTCCGTGGAAAATACAGATGAGACGAAACCGGCGACAACAACCGTATTCGTGGAGCGTATGGCCGCACGTATCGACTTGGGATATGCTGCTGTATTAGAGATAGATAAAATACTCGAAAGCTCTCCGGTAAAAAATAAAGGCTCATTCAAATTGACGGGTTACAAGGTCGTGAACCAATGGAAGGGTAACAGCTACGTGTTTAAGCAGGTCTCTCCTAAAGCGACTAAGAACTTTGGCGAAGGGTCAAGTTTAGCGGATGCGATGGCTGGAAATTATACTGAAAGTGGTAATGACTTTAAATATTTGGGTGATGAAGTATGGTCTATGATGACGCTAAATGAGGCGAATGGCTCTTATAATTATGTGCTGGATCCGTCGATCAGCCAAAAGAAGGTACCTATGAATGAAGGCGATGATCCTTGGACTCAATTCAAGGACTCTTATATCAACTATTTTAATCCGGAAAACAAAGACTTAAATAGGGTTGAGAATATGTCTAAGATTCCTGAGGCTGAGACTGAACCTTATTATGGAGTGAATGATAGAATATATTACCCCGTCGTGTACACCAAGGAGAACACGTTGGATCGTGAGGCGCAAGTAAATGGTTATTCTACCGGCGTTATTTTCGAGTCTGAGTTTATGCCAGATGGTGATAATTTTAAAGTCAGTTTCTATAATAAAGATGCGGGTTCTATTGAGTCTGTTCCTTTAGATAACAATAAAACATTCCTTTTGGCAGTCCATAAGAACGGTGTGGGTGCGACTGTCCGTTCTGTCTATAAAGATCTTCCGTCTGTTGCCGCTTGCGCATTTAATTTGGAAGAGGGTTCGAATCCTAATTTATTGAAAGGCTTAATGAATGGCTGGGATGGGATGACAACATTACCGGATTTTGCTGATGTACAAAAGGCGATTAATTCCATGTCTGATCAGAACGGATTTGAGATCGCGTTTAAGAAATATCTTAGTGACATGATTAAGGGCGAAACAAACTGGAGTGAAGGGCTAAAAATGCGCCTATGCTATACTGAATTTAGAAAGAAACAAAATGAGAATGACGGTGGTCATCTCCCTGATACCTACACTGATCCGAATAATTTCACCCCGGATCAGATCGGTAATTTGTACCAATTCTACAACGTTTCCTTATACAAAGGCGGAAAGAGCTATTACAAGTTCTGGATCCGTCATAACGATAACGGGAACGATGGTATGATGGGCGTGATGGAGTTCTGTATCGTGCGTAACAACGTGTACCAATTGTACGTGACGGGTGTGCGTGGCTTAGGTGACCCGCTGCCTTACACGCCGGGTAAGGATACGCCGGACAAACCGGATGAGACGGATGATGTTACCATCGACGTCACCATCTACGTGAAAGATTGGGTGAAACGCACGAACAAAGACATCATTATTTAACCCTACCCCTCCGGGGGATTCCTACGATGGGCATTGTAAGCTCCTTACGATGCCCATCCAAGCCACCTTACGATGCCCATCATAAGAACTTTATAATGGGCATCATGGTTTACCTCCATCCCCGGTAGTACGGGCGGAGGATTACTGTGTATCTTAATAAAATGATTATGAACCGTTTATTTCATACCTGCAAACAGTTGATTGGCGTAGCTGCCTTGTCCGTGGGGCTATACGCTTGCGATTGGATACACGACGACTCGCTGCCGCTTTGCGAGTTCCGGCTGTATTTCAAGTACGACTATAATATGAAATTCGCCGACGCTTTCCAGCATGAGGTAGACTTCGTTACGCTCTTCTTCTGCGACCAAGAAGGGAACTTCCTCTTCCAGCGGTGGATCGAGAAGAGCGAGCTGGACGAGCGGAACTCCATCGCCCTCGACATGGAGCCGGGTACCTATCAGGTAGTCACTTGGGCCGGGCTGGACAAGGGCAGTTACGCATGGAACGATCCCGCCGAGGCGTCGCGGGCTGTCGAGAGGGCGCAAGACGTCAAGGTACGTACCTTGCGTGAGGACGATACGACACAACCCAACGAGCTGCACCCGCTTTGGCATAGCCTCGATACCTTCACCGTGACGCGCGACATGCCCGAGGAGAAGGTGATCAGCCTCGCCAAGAATACCAACAAGCTACGTGTCGTGCTGCAAAACGTGATGGGGGAGGACATGGACGTGAATAACTTCTCCTTCCGGATCGTGGCCGACAACGGGTATATGGATTACGACAATTCCCTGCTGCAAGATCCCACCATCCACTACCTGCCTTATTATACGGAGAACGTGGAGCTGGGAGCCGACCCGACCCCCGGCGCTACCGTGGGCGGGCAATACGTGGCCGTGGCCGAGATGAACACCATGCGCCTGATGGCGGGCCGCAACTACCGCCTCATCATCCGTCACCACGGATGGGAGAAGGATGTGCTGAACGTGAACCTCAACGATTACCTCCTTCTCACCAAGATGGAGGGGCACCGTATCTCCCCGCAGGAGTATCTGGACCGGCAGGATGAGTACTCGATCATCTTCTTCCTTACGCCGAAGGTATGCCCCGATTGCCCGGATAAGCCTACGCCTCCGGATCCTCCGGGACCTGATAATCCTGACAATCCGGATAACCCGGATAATCCCGATGGTCCCGATCCGGAAGACCCTATGATCGTGGGGTACGCCTGCTTCAAGATACAGGTGAAGGATTGGGTGATTCGTATCAACGATGGCATATTGTAAACAGAGATTTATTAAATATCGCTAATGATGAGACGCTATACCATATATAACCGATTGACGGCGGTCGCCGCTGGTCTTTGCCTCTGTTGGCTTTTTATGGCTTGTGGTGAAGACCGGGGGGGCGATCTCCCGGATGACGACCCGAACCATTGTGTTGTAACTATCACTTTGCGGACATCCCGTTCGGTACGCCCGCCGCAGACGAAGGCCGGAGGGATGATGACGAAGGCGGATGAAACTACTGAGACGGATTTCTGGGCAAAAGATGAAGAATACGAGCGAGACATCACGAACTGGCTGGTGGTGGCCTATGATGAGAATGCGGATTTGGCCGGATATATATCCGGCAAAGATGGAACATGGACTCCGGATATCAGTAATGAGGATTCTCGTACTACGGTGGAGATGAAACTACCCTTTGGCACATACCATTTTTATGCGTTCGCCAATTTACAATCGTTGGAAGACGGTACATCGTTGTATCAAAAAATTACCGAAGCCCATTCCTTGGCGGAACTGTCGGAGGTGAAGATATTGGACTCGGGAACGAGTATTGATACAAGGAATGAGGAGAAAAAAGGTAAATTCGGAGGCGAGGAAGCGTCTCGAAAGCGTATTCCTATGAGCAGCTACGCCCAAAAGCATACGGTATTGCCCGCTCCGGCAGAGAACAAATTCGAGATTCCCTTGATCCGCATGATCGGCAAGGTGCAAGTGGAGATAACCAATAACTTAGATAAATCCATAACCGTAAACCAATTGGACATCATGAACCTCCGCAAGGGAAGCCTGCCGATCTGGCTCTTGCCTTGGGGAAATGAGAATTATTTGGAGTTTAAGGATAACAAGGACTTGGAAGAGCCTTTGGCTCCATCTTTTCCGAAAGATGCGAATCCTCCTGTAGTAAGTCTAGAGGATCTTTATACTGAATCTATCAAACCCGGTGATAATGAAAAAGAAATACAAGCCAAACATGTGGACGGCGAGAACGGTAGTAAACGAGCTTATATTCGCTACATTCCTGAGACCAATGCGGCCGTCGGAGAGAACGGCGGTGGCATCCACCTCGGTGTAGAGATCGAAGGCCGCCCTCGTACGGAGCACCTCACGGGCTTCGACTTCGTACGCCGCAATGACCTGCTGGTCATCCCTGTCTTGATAACCAACATCACGACGAAATTGGAAGTAGCCGAGCAACGTCTCCCCATCGGGGTCTACCCGACCGCCTTGTTCTATGGCGAGAAGACGGGCGTGCAGATACTGACGCCTGTTGAGCATACCCTGCAAGCCGCCGGTGACTTGTCGATCCGTTTCGAGATATCTAGCATAGAAGGCGTGACAGGAGATTTCATGATCAAAGGTCTCCCGCAGGAGGGAACGGTTACGGAAACAGCGAAAATCAGTTCGATCCAAGTAAAAAGCGACGAGAAACGTCTCATTACGGCCGTAAACGGAGAGGATTGTGACAAGAAACAGCGTTTCTACCTTCCCGAGGCTTCGATCAAGGAAGGAAAGAAAGGTTCCTTCACGATCCGCACTCGGGAACTGGGTGGAAACGTGGATGCTACAGTCATCCTCACGCTCATTATAAACTATTATGTGGGTCAGGAGAAGCAAGAGATGCAAATCCCCTACACCATCAAGATCAGAAACTACAAATAACAACCATAATATAACAACAATAAACTAAAAAAGGAGGACCTGACGGATGAAACCATCAATCAACCTACGATATAAATCCTTGTTATTAACTTGCTTGTTAATTTTTTCCGCTGGTGTGGCTGTGCCGGCGTGGGGGCAGACGTACACGATCAATTATAAGAATGGTTCACCCCAAACCGGTATTACCGAACGTGTGGATACGGTGTATGTGGCAGATGGGGAAGAGAGGGAGTTGTTTATTCCTGAGTTGAGGAATAATGATGGCTTTTATAATGCGAACTATCGGTGGTATGTACGTTGGTATCAGCTTAATGAAGGTAATTTAAGTTGCGAAAATATAAAAGGTAAGGCTATAAATCCTAAGTTAGATGGTTCTTTTGTACAGGGTGGTGCCTTACAGGATCTTATAAATCTCTATCCAAGCTCGTTGAGAGACGCAGGTACTTCTTTATTTTTTTATAAAGACTTTTATAAGATAGAAGGTACAACTGCTATAAATAGCTCTGTCCCTCTCGGAGCCTCTACGGTTGAATATTCAGCGGTGAATGTAAAAGAAGATCTTGTTGTTTGTGATGTGAGTTTAAATAACAATTATAAGGTGGATGGGACTACATTCACTGAACCTACTTTGTCCATACGTTATAAATTTGTGATTCGTCCGGCAAGCGAAATTGCGAATCGCATAAAAGATTCTAAAGCGGATGAAACCACTCCTTTTATGGATGAAACCATATATGTCCCGCAAAATAATGGAACGATTAATATACAATTGGGTAGGATCGCTAATAATTATGCGTGGTATGACGGAGATCAAATAGTACAGGGAGAAACTTATCAATATAAGAAAGACAATGGCGAATGGAAAGATTTGGGTAATCGCTGGACACAGATTATAAATAATTTGATAACGGTTGGAACACAACCTGTAAAATTAGAAATTCGGGCGGTGGGTAAAGATAAGACGAAAGCGAGTCCTCTGTTGGTGCGATATAATCTTATCCCTGGTGATCATGGTTTCATGTTACAGGAAAAGCAAGAAAAAGATTCTGACCCAAGGCGTAATCCGGATAACTATCCGGAGTTTTATGAAAGAATAGGATATATAAATTTTGACCGGAATGATTCGATATCTGTAGACGATTTGAACTCTGTTAATAATATGGCAAAGATTGGTTTTTCTGATAATAAAGAGGATAAAGGTAAATGGTTGGATCCGGAGATCACGGGATATGCTCCATTTAATTATCAAATTCAACCAAATAAGGATAATCGGATTCAGACCTTACAAAACCAATATGGTTTGTTTCGAACAGCGGATGTGGAAAAAGTATCAACGAATAATGAAAAGGTTGAGGGAAAGACTTATTTTTGGTTTGCAAGTGCCCAAAGTAAGCCCAAAGTGGCAATCTATGACCGGACTTATTACAATACGGGGAAAAAATCATTGGGATATTTCTTTTATGTGGATGCGGCCAATTTGCCGGGACGTTTGGTGAAAATTCCGTTGGATGGTAATATCTGTGCGCATACGGGTATTTTAGTGAACTTTTGGGTGAATGATATGACGACATGGAAAGATACTCAAGCCGAAGGAAAACCTCTACCTCCTAATGTAAACATGAATTTTATCGGATTAAAAGCAGATGGTACAGAAGTTGTTTTACATCGTTTTACTTCAGGGGATGCACTGACTGATTATACCTCGACTTCGGAAGGGCGGCCGGCTAATAACAATATTGGTAAATGGCAGCAATTAATGTACTCATTTTCCTTGTCACAATCGCTTGATGATTATGTAGGATATTATCTGGAGGTACAAAACAATACAGCTCATTCATATGGTGCGGACTACGCCATCGATGGTCTGCGTATTTATCGCTCCATACCGCAAATCGACGTAAAGCGAGTAGACGTGTGTTCTTCTGCCAGCCTGACCGTTGCCACGGATTACGAACTTCTGCTCAAGAATATGGGTTGGAGCATTAATCCGGATGTATTGTCCGATCTGAATATGGGGAATAGCATAACGGAAGATTCAAAGCATATATGGAAATACCGCTATGGTTTGATGGGTGGAGATCCAAGGAAAAGAAATGAGAATCTTAATAAAACGATCGGAAATGTTTATATTGGAGCTACCGATAAAAAGGAAAATGGGGATATAAAGAAGCCTGAAGATTGGATTACATTAAATACGGATTTGAAGGATTATAGTAATGAGCGCTATAACAACCGAAGCAAGGTGTATCGTATTATCGTTCCGACTAAAGAAGGGTTGAAGCATCAAGGATTTGAGGATCTGACAAATCATGAAACTGCGATGCGACGACAAATTGTCGTAAACCTGCGTATGATCAATGATTTCTTATATGATGCCGCTGAGCATAAAATTTGGCAAAAAGACATACTAGATCATGCCCAAAAAACAAATGGGGATAAATTCCCGGAAGAAGAGTATATTGCGTACTTGAAACAAAATTTGAGTGTACTCTGTGGCAAATCGGATTCAGAGTGGGACTATAAGATTCCGGAACCGAAAGACCTATCTAACCAGATAGATAGAATAATGGAGGGGAATGACAATAATCTGTACGAAGAACTGATACGGGCCGTTTGTTCGGTAATGGGTATTTCTCGTCCTCGTGTGCCTTGGTGGGATGAAGGAAATAGCAATACCATCCATTTGAGTGCCATTGATGTGGACAAGACTGAGTTGAAATATAAAGGGGAGCAAAATTTCGGAAGTAAAGAGAATGCCGCCTCCGGTAGGTATGATGTGGTAATCTTTAGTGCGGCTGCGACAGTTACTAGTGATGAAATCGTGAATTTCCCGAATGCCCATGCGGGAGATAGTTTCAACGATCCTTGCTTGCTGACTACCCCTTTCACCGTACTCCCTTCCTTCACGATCGTGGCAAAGACCAAGACAGATTTGCCGGAGGGCATGATCGCTTGCGAGGGACGGATCAGTCAGATTGAGGAGGCAACCATGTGGGTTGAAAGATATGATGAGAACAACAACTTGATGACCGGAGAGACAGATAAGTTTGTAGATAAATATGAGGGTTATTCATATACGTTCGACTGGTTCTTGGGAGACTCGCTGGAATTTGCTGCGTTCTATGATGAATATGGATTCGCTTTAGAAGATATATTGAAGTCTTATAGAAATACCCTTCCCGATGGCGAGAAAGCTTCGTCTTTCCCCGCGAAAAATTTGATTGAGTATTATGAAAAATTAGACGCATATAAAGATAAGCCTGGGCTTATTGCGAAATTGAAGACATTGCTTTTAGGTGATGTAGATACAGAGCCGAAATTGGTGATTGGCGGGAATTTGGGATATGCGGAGTTTCGTTGGGTAAAAAAAGTGGTAGCGATTCCTTATCTACCGGAGAGTATTCCCGAGAAGGACAGACTTTGGCTTTTCTGCGATAGACCTCAAGAACGATCACTGAAAGCCGCTCCCGCCCCGAAACTACTTGTTGGTTTCCCGGACGTGAAGTATCCGGAAGGAATGGAGCATTATCCCAATGTTCCCCTGCGTATTGGCTTGCCGAATATCATGGAGAAAAGCATAACCAATATTCCTATCCAAAGCAATGGCCTAAAGATGGGTATGACAGAATCCAATCAATTAGGTCTGCCCGAAAGCAATACTACGGATATCTTCTTGCGGCAAGGGGCTACTTATACAAAGGTGGGTAATTTGACAAAGTTGTCTGCGAAAGCTAAAAGTAAAAATGAGGCAGGTGGAACTGACTATGGCGGTGGATTATTCTCCATGACTTTTGACGATAAAGCTTATACAAATTTTGACGAAGGCCAGATTTATGCCCTCTATATCCCATTCGGTGAATATAAGGACGAAGCTTTCGTAAAAGGCTCTTGCGAAGGATACGCTACCTTACTTATCAAGATCGTGCCGGAATATCTGACTTGGAAGGGTACGAACACCGGTGAGGACGCTGAGGCATGGTATAATGACGCAAACTGGCATCAGTCTACGAAAGGGGAATTGTACATAGATCCAAACGGAGAAGATAAAACAGACGCCAACGGCAATGATGCAGACTTGACCGCCGCCTTCGCCCCGCTTCATTTCACCCGTATCACGATCCCGGAAAAGCAGATGCTGGAATTGGAAGGCTTGGAGACGAAAGATCATTTGTTACAGATTCCCGAAGCGAACTCATCAAAGGCTACCGAGTATATCCAATATGATATGGCGGTAGACAAAGACGGAGATAATACGATCGTAACCCCGTACTATATAAATAAGGTAAAGGCTATCTATTTCAAACCCGAGGCGCAGTTACGCCGTCAGCAATTCCTGACGTACGACACTGCCCATGTGGAATTCGAGATGACACCTGATGCGAAATATTGGATGGCATCGCCCCTGCAAAGCGTATTCGCCGGCGATATGTACACCGTGAAGAACACGGGCCGTCAGAACACCTATGCTTTCGCCGATATCACCTACAGCACGGCTGACAACGACCGCCAAGCCCCAGCCTTCTACCAGAAAGCTTGGGACAAGGCGATCACGATGTACGTGCCGAAGAGCGAAGCAGATCAAATAGTTTCTTTTCCGGAGAATGGTTTGGATACAACTCATTACGAGGTAGTCCAATCCAACTGGAGCCGTGAATATAACGATGTGAATGTGCCCTACGCTTTAGGAAAGGGATTCTATGCCAGCGTAGAAAAGAAGAATGCGACCGGCTTAGGTGAGAAAGTATTGGTACGCCTGCCGAAAGCGGATGACTCCTACAAATATGAACCGTGGAAACCGGATACGAAAAGCGCTACATTGAGAGCCGCCATGACCAAAGCCCCGACTTTAGCAAATCGGATCAATGCTGGTAAACTGGCAGATAACAAGTCGATCAAGGTGGTATTGACAGATGTGAATGGAACGGAAGATTGGTGGAATACGGATAATGGAACCGTCCGTGTTATTGCTGATGGTGACGGCAAGCACTTCCTGTTGGGTAATCCTTATATGTATCCGTTGGATATCGTTCGTTTCTTGAAAGAGAATGAGGCTATCTTAGAGCAAAAATATTGGACATTGGATGTGAAGGAGGGGCTTGTTGTCGGTACACCTGATGTGGCATGGGAAGGTGGAAATGTTACTGATGCTACATCCGGAGCCGTTATCGCCTCCATGCAAGCCTTCTTCGTAGAGCTGAAAGATGCGGCTCAAACGAAAGCGGAAGGTACGGCAACCGGTACCGATCTGAAGGTGGTTCATTTCGATCCCTCCATGATGCAAGGAGAGTCGGAGAAGGTCTCTTCTTCCTTACGTACCGCTACGGCCAAAAACCCGGTATTGAGGCTGACAGCAGAGCGGGATGCATATCGTAGCACGGCCTTGTTGATGCGGCAGGATGATGCCGCGAATAGCTATGAGGCAGATAAGGATGCCGTAATCTTGCTGGATACGGAACTGGAGGAGATCCCGCAGGTGTACACTATCGCCGGGACTCGTGCCGTGGGTGTGAACGTAGTACGACGGATCGACCAAGTGCCCCTTGGCGTATATGCCGGCGAGGGTAAGGGGGAGGTTACACTGACGATAGAGGGTATCGGCGATTGGGCGGAGACGCTTTACCTGTACGATGCCGTGACCCGTAAAAGTACGGAGTTGTCGGACAATACGTATACCTTGCGTTTGGACGGCAGCAGCCATGGACGTTACTTCCTAAGTGCGGGCTCGCCTACCGGTAATGAGGGGGTGGACAACGTAGAATCTATCTCTGTCTATTCCGCCGTATCGGGTAGGATAGTGGCCAGTGCTAGCGAGGCGTTGAAGCGGATACAGGTGTTTACGCCGATGGGTCGTTTGGTACGTACCTTATATCCCGCCCGTCCGACTTATACGTTCGATCTCCCGGCAGGCATCTACATTATCCGCACGGAGATCGCCTACGACCAAAAGACGGTGAAACTACGGGTATTGTAAATAAACCCCCTTGTTGTTAGTTCGTTTCTACCACTCCATCCTTGATATGAATCACCCGATCCGTGTTTGTGGCCAGCTGTTCGTCATGCGTCACGATGACGAACGTCTGGTTCATCTGGTCTCTTAACTCGAAAAAGAGGGCGTGCAATTCTTCCTTGTTCTTGGTATCGAGGCTTCCCGAAGGTTCGTCGGCGAGGATAACCGCCGGGTTATTGATAAGCGCACGGGCTACCGCTACCCGTTGCTTTTCTCCGCCGGATAGCTCGGCGGGCTTGTGTGCCATACGATCGGAGAGTTTCAAGAAGTCCAGCATCTCTTTCGCCCGCTTCTCGGCTATGGCCGATTTCTCCTTGGCGATCAGGGCTGGGATCATCACGTTTTCCAAGGCCGTGAACTCCGGCAATAATTGATGGAACTGGAAGACGAAGCCGATATTCCGGTTGCGGAAAGCCGCCAATTCCTTATCGCCCAATCGTCTTGTCTCCGTGCCATTGATAACCAGTCGCCCGCTATCCGGTGCGTCGAGCGTGCCGATGATTTGCAACAAGGTTGTCTTACCCGCCCCGCTGGGGCCTACGATAGCGACAACCTCGCCCTTGTTTATCGTGAGGTCGATGCCTTTCAATACTTGTAAGGCACCGAAACTTTTCGTTATTCCTTCGGTTTGTATCATATCAAGTTTCTTAGGACGTGCGAGGCAAGGAAACAACCGAACGTTGCCGGCATATAAGAGACCGTTCCCGTGGTCGTACGTTTACATGTTTCGTTTTCAACTTCGATCACGGCGTCCGGATCGGCGAACTCGGTGGAAAATACGACGGGAATCCCCTTGCTTACGCCTAGAGGACGCAACCGTTTCCGCACCGCTTTCGCGAGGGCGCAATTGATTGTCTTGGAGATATCCGCTATCCGTACCAAGGATGGGTCTACCTTAGCGCCCGCCCCCATGGAGGACACGATGGGGATCTTATGGATATATGCTTGGTACATCAGGTATACCTTGGGACTTAGGGAATCGATGGCATCTACCACGAAATCGAGAGGGGCCGATAAGAGTACCTCCTCCGTCCGTTCGTCTCGCAGGAATTCATTCAGGACGGTTAGTTGCAACCGGGGATTGATATCGAGCAAACGCTTGGCCACGACCTCGGCTTTCGGCATCCCTAGGGTGGAATGAAGGGCGGGCAATTGGCGGTTGATATTACTCTCGTTTACCGTATCGGCGTCTATGATCGTCATCTTTCCTACTCCGGCCCGACAAATCTGCTCGGCGGCATAAGCTCCCACACCTCCTAGGCCAACTACCAATACATGGCTACGGGATAAGCGCTCCATACGCTCCGCTCCGAACAAAAGTTCCGTCCGTGTATTCCAATTGTAACTCATTTATCTATTTTTGAGCACAAAAGTAATCAATTGTTCCGGTTCCTCCAATACTTGCTTTTATCCGAAAGCTTTGTGTCTTGTTACTGCACGGGCGTTGCAGCGTTACTGTATGGGCGTTGCAGTATTACTGCATCAGCCTTGCAGTACCACCGCAACCCAGGTTGCAGTGGATGAGTTACGTCAGATGGGTTGAATATGAAAGACCGATCCTCCGTCGGAGGCCAGCGGAAGGGTGATTTTATCCCTGTAGGTGATCTCCTCAACCTCTTTTACGAGTTTGTTCGAGTCTATATTCGTATCTTCAGCATCTTTATAGATCGTTATCTTATATTTCTTGTCCTTATCCAAGAACTTGAGGTCTACATCGATACTGCGTGCTTGGCTGTTATTGATCGTACCGACAAACCAATCCTCTCCCTTTTTGCGGGCGATCGTTACGTATTCATTGACGGAAGCGTTCGGAACGACTGTTTGGTCCCAAGTCGTAGGCACGGCTTTCAGGAACTCGAATCCCGGTTGTCCTTCGTAAGCCTCCGGCGTATCGCAAATCATGCCGAGATAGCTCTCTAATACCACGTACATCGCTAACATATGGCAGCGGGTACTCATTACGTAAGGGTTACGTTCTTGGTTCTTGAACTTATCCCTTGGCAAAGAGCGGAAACCTCCTAAATGATAATCAGTCGCTCCCGCTAATAAACGGGTAAAAGGCATATGGATGTCATGATCTGCGTCGGTATCCTTATCCCATTTGCAATGCTCGTAATTAAGCGTACCCTCGCGGGTGAACTCGTTGGGATAGGTACGGCTCAATCCAGACGGCTTGCAAGCTCCGTGGAATTGCACGAATAGATGATGCTTAGCCGCCTTCGCCAAGAACTCTTCTTGGATGCGGATCATCTCCTGATCGTCTCGATCCATGAAATCGATCATCATGCCGGCGATTCCCCATTTCTCGAATTGGGCGAAAGCCTCGTCTATCTTTGCGTACAGAGGTTTCCAGTTGGTCCATAAATGGATACGTACGCCTTGACTCTTGGCGTAATCGCAAATCTCCTGCATATTGAGGCTCGGAACGACTTTCAAGATGTCCGCTTTAGGACCCGGAGAACCGAATCCGGCTCCATCCTCGTCATACCAAGCTTGCTCGGCGTTCCCGTAGATCGAGTGATAATCCAATCCGTTACGGGCTACGAAATCAATGTAATATTTATTCGTGGGGAAATTGTTTCCGCCAAGGAAAGTCGTATCCGGAACGACATTTCCGTTCCACCACGTAAAAGTAGTCTTACCCGGCTTAATCCAAGACGTATCCTCTATCTTACAAGGCTCATTGAGATTCGTAAGGATATTGGACGCTATCAAGGAACCGATTTGATCACTGATCATCAAGACCCGCCAAGGAGATTGATGGGGTAGGGATGCCTCTACCTTGATACGCTCTTGTCCCAGTTTAGGTGATAGTTTCCCGAGAAGAGTCCCGTTTTCTTTCCATAGGTACATACCGGCGTAATCACGAACCGCCGCCTCGGTAATCGCCATATAAACATGGTTCGGGAAAGAGAATAGGGCGGGCATATCCATCAATCGTTTATTATCCATGTCGGCATAATCTGTGACCGTATATTTACCTTCGTGGGAACTTTGGTAGTTGGGGAGGAATAAAGTGGTTACGTTCGGATTCCCTTGTAGGTTGAAGGTGGTTCCCTCGTCATACATGATATACGAATCCCATCCTTTTTGCTTCGGAAACTCATAGCGGAAGGCGATACCGTCATCGAAAGCCCTCAAGACCAGATTAATCTTGCGAAAAGGCTGAACGGTTTCCTCTAGCGGGATGATTACCTCTTTGGAAAGGCTATGTATATGTTTCGCCTTACCAACGATCAATTCGTAGGTCTCTTCCTTCGTACTGAACACGGGTTTGTTGATCTTTACATTTTCCCCGAACGCCCCATTATCGAAAGTCAGCGTCAATGGGGAGTCTTGGATCAAGGTCTGCTTATTAAATGTTACGCTGTATACCGGGCTATTCTTATCCAAAGCCAAGGAAAACTTGATCTTTCCGTTTGGAGAAGCCAACCGCACGCTTTTATTCGCATATAAAGAGTGAGCGCAAAGTATAAAAAATGCCAGAACGAGGTAGATTGATTCTTTTTTCATGGATGATAATTTTATAGGCCAAAGATATACATATTTATTTTGTACGGTTTAACTGCTTCAACAATTCCTTAAGACTGACGGTCTCATTCTTGACCAATGGTTTTGCCCAATAGGAAATACTCAAGATATAGCCCAGCGTGATAAATAGGAAAAACATGGAATAGCGCAACCCGATCAGATCTCCAAGTCCACCAATGATGAACGGAATCAATGCCCCACCGAAAATACCCGTACACAAGATACCGGAAAAAGCCCCATGATGCTTATCCACGGAGTTAAGGGCTAAGGCGAATATCACCGAAAACATGATCGAGATCGAGAAGCCGCAACAAGCGAAAGCGATAATCGCTACTTGCGTAGGACCGAAGAGCGCTATCGATAAATTAAGGATCGCTATCATCGAGAAAATACGTAACATCAGCTTTGAGTCGATTAACTTTACGATCACCAATCCCAACAAGCAGCCGATGGACATCAATCCCCAGAACCAAGCAACCGTAGTAGCCCCGGCTCCTTCCGGGCTGACCCCATGATACATATTCAGGAAAAGACTCATCCAATTCGCCAATCCTTGCTCGGTTCCCACATAAGCGATAATCCCCAAGAAATAGAATATAACTTGTTTTTGCTTGAGTAATTCTTTATAATTCTGTACCGTTCCCGCCTTCTCATCTTCCTTTAATTCTACTTTCGGGAATTTGACATAAGAGATAACCACTAACATGATGACAAAAACAATCGTAAAGATAAAATAGAGCGAGCTCCAAGGTAAGCTCTCCGGCGTTATCCCTTTGAGGAAACGGATGAAGAAGTCGTTCGCCGGATCCTCACCGGTTAATTTCCGCATAAGCCCGGCCAAGACGAACGGGCTCATGAAAGAAGCGGCCCCGAATACGATCTGGGCCAATACCTGATTAAAGGCATATTTTTTCTCTCCGCCCGCCTCACGCATCAAGGGCAATATAATCACCTGTAGCATCGCCATGCCCAGACCGATAGCGAAAAGGGAGGTCAATACGATAGGGTAGGTCGGGAACATGACGAAAAGCCCCGCACCCAAAAACGTCAGACTGAAAGCGACCAATAAGGAAATCTTTCCCCCGAAACGCTCGATGATCATTCCTGCCGGGATGGACATGATGCCATATGCCAAGAAAAACGAGAACGGCAAGAATGCGGCCAATGTCAGGCTCAGCCCAAAACTATCGATAATCATCGGTAGCATAGGGCCTAATATATTGGTAACAAAAGAAATGACAAACCAAATACACAAGATGAGGAGTACGATCCAATTATTCTTATTCATGATAGATAGATTCAATGATTAAACACCAATGCCGCCGCCCCGAGGCATCCGGCCTTATTTCCTAATCGGGCAAGTTCGATAGTCGTGAAGTACGAGGTTTCCTTCATCACGAATTTCCAGACCTGTTCCCGTATATTATTAATGTAGAAATCTCCGGATTCCGAAATGCCTCCGCCGATAATCACCTTTTGCGGAGCGAAAATGTTGATAAGGCTCGCTACGCCTAGGGACAGATTCCGGAAATGATCCTCCATAGCGAGTACGGCCTCTTTCTCTTGAGCTTTATAGCGCTCTACTATATATTTTCCATCGATACGGGAAGGTATCTCCCGTCCGTTCTTCTCCAATAATTGCCGATATAAGGCGATCAACGCACTTACGGAAGCGTGTGCCTCTAGGCAACCGGACGCTCCGCAAGTACATTGATTCCCATTCAGACCATGAATAATTAAGTGCCCAAGTTCGGTGCCCCGGTTCCGGTAGCCGCCATAAAGCCGGCCGTTCAAGAACAAGGCGCCCCCTATGCCGGTACCCACCGTCAAGAAAACGATATCGGAGAGGCCCTTAGCCGCCCCATATATCACCTCGCCCAACCCCATAAGGTTTGCGTCGTTGTCGATGAATACCGGTAGATTAAATTCCGCTAACGCAAGATCCAATTGTTGGTTGTCCAGTTCAGGAAGATTATTGGCAAAGAGAACCACCCCCTTATCTACTACGGAAGGTACACCTATGCCAATTCCGTAAATCCCCCAGTCCCGGGAACGGGCGTAGTCTGTCATTTTCCGTACGATACTTTTTATGATATCGGATAATGGGCGTGGATTCTCTTTTGATTGTGTGGTTTCCGACGATTCGTAAAGAATGTCGCCATTCTGGTTCACAAGAGTATATTTTATGCTTGTTCCTCCAATGTCTAATGCGATAGCGTATTTCATGATAATTGTAAAAGCTTAATTAGAACTATGCGCCGCTTCCCTGTCGATCAGGCAAATCACGTTCGGGTGCAGCCACAATAAGGAGGCCGGCAACTCCGTCGAGATCTTCTGTTCAAGGAAAGCTTGAGTAATCTCCCTTTTCTTTATCCCGTTGATAAGAAGGATAATCAGGCGTGACTGAAAGATATTCGCCATGCCCAATGTCAGTCCGTATCCCGGTTTTTCCGTATCCCCGGCGATCATGGGATGTTGCAATGATTTCTGGGACAGATGAGCCACATGGTAATTCGTATGTAAGGAAGGAGCCGGCTCGTTCAAGGCGATATGGCCGTTCATCCCTATTCCTAATATACAAATGTCGATAGGGCCTTTTTGATCCAGTATCTGTTGGATCCGCTCACATTCCGCCTCAGGGTTCTCCGGATCGCTTTGGAACGCTATATACCGGTCTTCCGGGATTTGAAGCGGACCTACGAAATAGTTCCGTAGATACGACTCGCACGTACCCGGGTGGTCCATCGGGATTCCTCCCCATTCATCAAGCTTTAGTACCGTGAATTGGGAGAATAATTCCGGTTGGCGACCGGCTTCCTCTACCAGCAACTCATACATCCGGGTAGGAGAGCCCCCAGTGGCGGCACAAAGCGTAAGTGCCTTGTGCTGCCCTAACTCTGAGGTAACAATCTCTTTTGCCTTAAGGCTTAATGCCTCATAAGATTGACAAATCTCTATTCTCATACGATTTTAGAGCTCTTTGATTCGGATATTGCGGAAACAAACACCATAACCGTGGTCTTGCATACCGATGTAACCCGGTTGTTTTCCGCATTGTAGCATCAAGTCGTAAGCTTCCGGGCATTTCTCCGGACTCGTGCTGAACTTGCTGAACTTACTATGATCCACTAACGCGCGCCATACCGGTGTACCGAACTGGAATTCCAGCACTTTCACGTCGTTCATGTAATGGATCACGCGTTGGTTATAGACAACGATTCTCGTCTTGTTCCAGTTTCCGTACGGTTTTACGGGTTGTGGATCCGGCATAATCATGTCATATACGGCACCGGCCTGACGGTTACCATCGCAACCTTCCCATGCGTCCGGCATATTCTCGTTGTCGAGTAACTGATATTCTGGGCTGGAGTAATAAATAGGTGTACCCTCAATTTCTTGCGCAGTATAGAAGATACCGCTATTACCGGCCTTGTCGATCTTCCATTCGATCTCGAAAACGAAATTTTTGAACTTCTTGTCGTAGATCAAGTCGCCGAAGCCCGTGTCTGCCTTATTGTCGCTACCTTTATAGGTGATCGATCCGTCTTCAACCACCCAACCTTGGGGTACATCCTGACGGCAATAGCCGCGCCATCCGTTCAAGGTTTTCCCGTCGAACATGGTGATCCACTCGCCTCCCGTAGGGATACCATCGCTATCGAGGGCTTGGGTTTGGGCGGTTTGCGTTCCGGCATTGTTCGTATTGTTATTGTTGCCAGAGGTACATGATAGAGCCGATGCGAATAAGGCTACGGCCATAATACTGCTATAAATCTTTTTCATCTTTGTATAGTTATTTAAGTAAATTATCTAGTTGTAGAGACGGGGTGTGCCCCGTCTCATCCCATTGTTGTTCGCTTTTATAACTTGAGATCTTCCCATCCATCGCGGTATTTCCGCTTGATGAATTGGTTCGCTTGCTCGAAGTTGGTGATACGCATGTTCGCTCCGTCCCACTGGAAAGTTTTGTTTCTTCCCGGATAGATAAAGCCCTCGCGTTCTCCGTAGATCGAGTCGTTATGTTTCACTTGTTCCCGGATATTATAGCTGCGTAAGATCAGGTTACCCATCAATACGGTCTCCGTCAACGGACCGGCGTAACCTTCGAATGGTGATTCTACGTCCGCCTTGTCGTATCCTGCGATACAAGAGTCGATCCACGCCCAGTAATGACCGTTCGTGCCGCCTTCGATACGTTTGTATTTATGAGGAATGTTCACGTCCTTGTCGAACAGCGGTTTCTTGTTCGCCTTCTGTCCCTTTGGCCAGAATCTCGGGTCGGAACCGCCCCAGCCGCAAGAAGCCATACCTTTCGTACCTACGAATACGGTTGCGCCTTCTACGTCCATCATATCCAAGTCTCCCATCGTGCAGGTCATGTCTGCATCCGGATCGATCTCCTCGAAACGCTCCGGCATGATACCACCGTCCATCCAATAGAGATTCAGGTCGCTTCCGTCTTTCTTCTTGAATTTATAACGGATCGAGCTGGCTACCGGGCAACTCTCAGGATAATAAGCCTCCTCGAAGATACCGGAGTAGACATTGGTCGTGCTGCAAGAAACCTCAGTCGGATAACCTAATTGAAGCAATTTGAATGGAGGGCCGATGATGTGGCAACCCATATCTCCAAGAGCGCCTGTACCGAAACGCCACCAACCACGCCAGTTGAACGGAACAAGATTATCGATATAATCCACATACTCGGCGGTACCTACCCATAAGTCCCAATTTAATCCCTTGGGAACCTCAGGCTTCTGGCTCGGCCAAGGAATACCTTGCGGCCATACGGGACGGTTGGTCCAGCAATATACCTTCTGGATGTCGCCCAGCAGATCCGCCTCGAACCATTCACGAAGGGTACGCATACCGTCGCAAGAGTTACCTTGGTCGCCCATCTGGGTCACGACCTTGTATTTCTTGGCGGCCTCGGTAAGGATACGTGCCTCGTAAATATCGTGTGCGATCGGTTTTTGCAGATATACGTGCTTACCCATGCGCATTGCTCCGAAAGCTTGGATGGCGTGGTTGTGATCCGGAGTGGAGATACATACTGCATCGAAGTTTTTGTGCTCCTTGTCGTACATCTCACGGAAGTCGTTGAAATACTTAGCCTTCGGGTATTTCTTACGAGCGTCGGCAGACTGACGGTCGTCTACGTCGCACAGACAGGTGATCGCCGCGTTTTTGTGCGGCGTATTCATCAAGCTACCCAAATCGGCGGCTCCCATACCGCCACAGCCTATTTTCGCGATATAAAGCTTATCGCTGGGAGCTACGTGTCCTAATCCCGCTACGGTAAAACTGGGCAGGATCGTAAGGGCGGCAGCACCTGTGGCTGCCATCCCAAGGAATTCCCTTCTCGAGATTCCAGTCGGACTGGATTGTTTATTTACCTCTTTCATAAATTTGTTCATATTATGATTAATAATTGAATTGGGGTCTAAAGAATTGATATTAAAAACAGACTGATATGATTAGAATGCCGGATATCCCGGGTTCTGAACCAAATTATTATTCTTCTGCCAAGCCTTGAACGGGATCGGGAAGATCTTACGATATTCCGGAGTCTGTTTCGGCTTCATATATCTCGGTTTCAGATAAGTCCCGAAGCGGATCATATCTTGGCGGCGGACAAATTCGAATGCCAACTCATAACCACGCTCGTTATAGATATCGTCCAATGTCACGCTCGTGTAATTATGATCGGAATTGCCGTAAGCCCTTTCCCGGATAGCGTTTACCAGACGAGTAGCTTCACCGAGATCCCCGCCCATACGAACCAAGGCTTCCGCTTTCATCAGGTATACATCGGCCAGACGGAAGATAGCGATATCGTTCTCCATATTGGTATTTTGCATGCCTTTCTCATATACCCACTTATTGATACGTGCGCCGTCTTCTTGGTGAACCTCGCCCCACGGGGTTAAGTTACCATCCGCATCGGTTTTCTCAGTTCCCGGTACCACATTTAAGTCGATCGTATGGATCAAGTCATGTCCTAGGGTCGTTTTCAAAATCTCTCCCGTGCTAGGGTCGATCATCGGGCCAATCAAGAACGAACCTTCGTAACGAGGATCTTCCGTATCAAATGTGCGGACAAAATCCGGCTGGGCGTTGATACCATTCCACATACCGCCGGTGAAACCTAATACATCGGGATCCAGATAATGCAATGTCCAAAGATGAATGGAGTTACCCCAAGCATCAGATGCCTTGTAGCAGATCGGGAAAATAATCTCTCGTGATACCTCGTTATGAACCTCGAAATTGGTTTTCCAATTCGGCTCGATGATATATTCGAGTTTCATGATCTCGTCGCACTGCTCCACTACACCTTTCCAGTTCGGCTCGCCGATCCATTCCTCGGCGTTGAGGTACATCTTTGCCAATACCATACGGGCAGCCCCTTGCGTGAACTTACCGTAGCTGGCGTCTGATACATCGGAACGCAGGTTCGGGATGATCTCGGTTAATTCCTTCACCACGTATTTATACAGATCCGCGCGACTCGTGATGGAGGGCAAGGAGGTATCCTCAAAATCTGTCACTAATGGAGCGTTACCGAAAATATCTACGATTACATAATACCAGAAAGCGCGTAATCCTCTTAGCTCAGACAAGTATTGAAGCTTAAGTTCATCGCTCATCGCCTCGCTTTTCTCTATAATATTATATACGGAATTAACGGTGGTTAAACCTTCCGTACAATATGTCCAGCAATTCTCCACGGAGTAAGAGTTCGGTTTCCAACTGTGCATACATTGTTCCATGTATTGTCCGCCGTCCCACCAGTCGCCACCTACACGTGTCGGTGCTATCAAGATATCGGCTGTCATATCGGCCGCTCCCCAAGGACCGTCATAAGCCAGCATGTTCTTTAGGGATTGGTATGCCGGAGCCATGATCGCATTAATCTGCTTTTCTGTTGTCCCGAATTCGTCGGTAGGAAGCTTGTCGTATACGTTCTCGTCCAAATCCATGCAAGAGACAAGTGCTACCGGAGCGAGTACGGCACATATTATATTTTTGAATAATCTTTTCATGATCGTTACTGTTTGTGTATTAGAAATTCAAGTTTAATCCAACAGAGAATGTGCGTGCCTTCGGATAAAATTCACGAGGTTCTACACCCGGGGTCAAACCGTCTCCTGAATCCATAGGAACTTCGGGATCAAGGCCTTTATATTTCGTGATAACGAATAGGTTTTGCGCCGTGAAATAAACACGGATACCATTCAATGCTTTGATCTTATAACCTAAAGTCAAGTTGTCGAGACGCATAAAAGAACCTTTCTCTAAGTAATAGTTGGAGAATCTTGGAGTTTCGCTTAACGTATAGGTCAATGGATCATCCAATGCGTTTGTTCCCGGCAAGAATCCGGATTGAGCGTATGCCATGCGGGTCGCGTTCAATATATCATTACCGATCGTTCCACGCAAGAAGAATGACAAATCAAAATTCTTGTAGCGGAAAGTATTGGTGATACCATATGTCAGTTTCGGTTGAGCGGATCCGATGTAGTCATAATCCGCCGGATCGGAAATCTCGCCGTCACCGTCTTTATCTACCATGATATATCTGCCGTTCTCATCGATACCGTTGCAAACCAAGCCATAGAATTGTCCGATAGGGCGTCCCTCTTCCAATACGTGTGTACCGCTGGAGCTTCCACCCCGGATGAATACGTCACCTAATAAGATCTTATCCATCGTGAATACATCGTTGGATAAACGAGTTACCTCATTTTCATTATGAGCCAAGTTTAAGGAGATGTTCCAATCGAAATCCTTCGTGCGGATAGCGTCTGCGTTCAAACTCAACTCGATACCCGTATTACGCATATCGCCCACGTTAGCCATGATCTCGCTATATAGGTAAGGAGGGGTTGGCACCGGATAGGTATAAAGCATGTCAGAGGTCTTTTTGTTATACCATTCGATACGACCACCTAGGCGGCTATCCAATACGGAGAAATCAAGTCCGATGTTCAACATCGCTGTCTGTTCCCATTTTAAGTCTGGGTTTGCGTTTTGGCTGATTTTATAAGAAGGTAGCCAAGAACCGGTATCATAATATACACCATCTGTGCCGTAAAGCTCGAGGGTTTTGTAGGGGTCCAATCCTGTTTGATTACCAGTGATACCATAACCGACACTTAACTTTAAGTCGTTAAGCCAGTTTACTTTTTCCATGAATGACTCTTGGGTGATATTCCAACCCACGGAAACGGAAGGGAAGGTACCCCATTTGTTATTCGTTCCAAATTTAGAAGAACCATCCCGGCGTACGGTAGCTGTCAACATATATTTCTCATTGAAGCTATAATTGGCTCTTGCGTATAAAGAGATCAGGCGACTTTGCCATTTTTGAGACTCTGCGTCTCCCGGATTCAGATTTTGTCCCGCGGCTAAATTGTTAGCACCTAATAAATCAGTGACGAAACCACGGGTCTGTACGTGAGTCTCCTCATAATTCTCTTCTTCCCAAGAGTAACCGATCAAGGCATTGATCTTATGCTTATTGAACTCAGCTGAATAATTGGCGGTCCATTCCATCAAGTCTTTATCACGTAGTCTGGACCAACGTTCGGCCTTACCGCCATCGTTGTAACCGGCTTGAGACTCGATACTGTTGTATTTGCTCTCATCTTCCGTATTCCGGCTTTTAGCTAAAAGAACTTTAGCCTCTAAGCCATCGATAATCGTATAACCGACATCAGCGGTTCCATAGAAATTATTGATGCGGTTCTTATGTGTATTCTCTTTCTGGTTACGTACCGGGTTTCCTTGGTCGTATTCACGTGTGTCGAACCAAGATCCATCCTCTAGCTTAATCGGGCGAACGGGAATCATATTGTAGGCAAGTAAGAAATTGGTCGCATTGGTCGGCGCGTTATCTGTAACGGTAGCCACGCCGGTGATGCTTACTTTCAAACGATCCTCCAGAGCACGTTGGGAGAATTGGAAACGGGCGTTGTAACGGTTCATGGAGTTATCGCGTGCGATACCTTCACGTTGCATATAAGAAAGGGAACCTCTATAGTTATGGTGTGAACCACCTCCTGATAAAGACACGGCATGATCCTGTTGGAAACCGATTCTCGTGATCTCGTCGAACCAATCCGTGTTCGCTCCCATGTCAAAATCCTTACCGTCCTTACCCGGGGTAGAGGAAGTATAGCTACGCCATTGGTCCGCTGTTAGCAGATTCGGCTTGTTAGCCAAGGTAGATACACCGAACGCTCCATTATAAGCGATGGTCGGTTTGCTGGCGTAACCTTTCTTAGTCGTAATAAGGATAACACCACCCGCTGAACGGGAACCGTAGATAGCGGCTGAGGAGGCATCTTTCAAGATAGAGATAGATTCGATGTCCTGCGGATTAACCGTAGACATGTCCATGCCCGGCACGTTATCGATAACGATTAACGGGCCTTGGTCGTTTTGCAAAGTGGATAGACCTCTTAATTGAATCGTCGAGTTGCCCGTTACGTCGCCGGAACCTGTATTGATCGTTAAACCGGCCACCTTACCTTGCAACAAATCCGCTGCGTTACGAGTCAGACCTTGGTTGAAATCCTCAGCGGTCACGTTGGTGATAGAACCGGTAATCTCACGTTTCGTCTGCGTACCGTAACCCACTACGACTACCTCGTCCAGTTTTTGAGTGTCCTCTTTCAAGTTTACATTGATCTCGTTTTTGCCGCCTACCGGTTGCAACTGTGTCATGTAACCGATATAAGAGAACTCGAGAGTTGCGTTTGAGGATACTTCCATAACGTATTTACCATCCAGATCTGTAATCGTGCCGTTGGTCGTGCCTTTCTCGACTACGTTAGCGCCGATAATAGCGTTTCCTTCCGGGTCTTTAACGACACCGGTGATGCGTTTCTTAGTCTGTTGGGCGACAATGTTTTTATTAAATACATTGATATTTCGTCCCTCGATCGAATATTTCAAACTCGTGTTGCGTAGTGCTTGCGATAAGATATTTTCTATGGACTTATCGGTTGCGTTCACGCTCACTTTTACGTTCTTTACGTCAGAATCCACATAGAAGAATAAGAAATCGCTTTGTTTTTCTATAATAGCGAATAGATCGGTTAGCGGGGCTTGATCCGTCTTCACGGAAATCGTTACAGATTGTGAATAGGAATTAGTCGCTACCGCTTGGAACAGTGTCAAGAAAAGTAAAATAAAGGACATTTTTAGGACCGAGAGCATTTTTTTTAAGTCTTTGGACCTAAAAGACCTATAATACGAAACATTTTCCATATTTTTGTACTGATAAAAGGTTGATAATATGCGTCTGCCACAAAATTTGGTCGTGGAGTAGCAGAAGCAGGAATTAATTCTTTTTAATGGGGCCGGCTGTATTTTTGCAGCCGGTTTTGTTTTTTTTGAAAGATATGATCCGTGTTATCTCATAGGCATTGCTTGTTTTTTAAGATGTGTTGATATTTTTATTTTATTGAATATAGTAAGTTCCATCTCTTTGTGACCATTTGATCGGCAAACTACGAGAGATCACTTGTAAAATCTCCTTTAAAGATTGATCCTCGCTGAATGTTCCGGATACAGTGACATTCGGGTCCAGCAATCTCTTGTTTTCTATATGGATCGGAATCTCGTATCTTTTCTCAAGCTCATTCAGCAAGGTACAAAGCGCTATTGATTTATACTTTAGCAAGCCGTCTTTCCATGCCAGATTTTCTTTTGCGTTGACGGATTGGATATCAATCTTGTTCGTTGAACGGATGAATGTAAGTTGCTGGTCGGGAGCGAGTAAGACTTGTTGTGTCGGGCTTTCGAAACGGATAGACCCTTCCAGCAGGACGGCCGTGATCTGATCCTTCCCTTTATCGGCTTTTACACTAAAGGTCGTTCCTAATACCCGTATGGAGGCATTTCCCATATCGACGATGAAAGGTCTTTCCGGATTTTTCGCCACCTCGAAATAGGCTTCTCCTTCCAAATTAACCTTTCGCTGATCCGTACCGTATGCGTCAGAGTAGGTAAAGCTACTATTCCGGTTCAAAATGATCTTCGTACCATCATCTAGCGTAAAATGAGATTTATTTTTATCGGTTATATAGGTATAGAATTGCTGAACCTTAGCTTCCCGGGTATTTAAGTGTATTGTCGCGAAAAACAGAACAAGAAAGGCGATTGCCGCCGCAATGGGAGTAGCGATGAAACGGATCAGCCTCAATCTCTTTTGCCTGCTTTGATCGTCGATCTTCTTTCTCAAATTATCGAGGGACACATTAGGCATTAAGGAATGGCTGAACGAGACTTCCGCATCCCAATAACTCTTTAGCAACTGAAATTCTTTTTTGTTCTTTTCGTCTGCGTTCAGCCATTCGCTCAGCGAAAGAAAATCTTCCGAGGAGCTGTTGCCACTTAATATCCTTGTGATAATATGATCTATGCTATTCTCCATTTTAAGTTGTTTCTATACTAATAGTCGCAACCAAATTTGAAAACCCTTAGTGGGAGCATGGATTTTTTACTTATTTTTTTCGTAGCTCATACACGAGTTCTTTGTATTCGGGGATCGCGTTGAATGAGGGGCATTGTTTGATCCATTCATCCGGCGAGATCGTCCCGTCTCCGTTTAAGTCCTCCGAGAGATCCCGGTGCCCACAGACCCATGAGCCGGGAAAGCAGATTAAGAGATGCCGGATCAAACGTAACAACGAGGTCTTTTGAGCCTGTGTGCGGGTATCCCGTGGCTGTCCGGTGATGTCCAGTCCACCCTCGTAGCAAATCCCGATGCTGTGTTTGTTGTGTCCTCTCGCATGAGCCGGAATTTGCTCTAGCGGGCGCAGGTTCACCACTTCTCCCGATTTACGGATGTAGAAGTTGTAACCGGCACGGAGAAATCCCCGTGCCTTGTGGTCACTCTCCAGTTGCTCCGGGCTATAATCCGTATTCTCACGGGTTGCCGAGCAATGAATCACGATCAGGTCAATTTTTCTCATATCTCGTCCGGGCTTTCGCTATCAGAACCTGCGCTCTTTTTCGTAACCTCCAGAGGCTCGAAATTCACCTCATTGCGGGTAGTCCGCAGGGCCGAGCCCGGGAAAAAGATAATACGTGCCCCCTTTATCTTGGTGGCGTCGAAGTCCTCGGGCGTATTCGTTCCTTCGGAGTTAATAGACATACGGAAGTTACCAAATTCTCCCAATTGCACCACGTTGCCGGAGGACAGTTCCAGATCCATCGCCCAGTTTAATGAATCGAGCACTGCTTTCACGTCCGCCGACGAAAGCGTGGAGCGAGAGCAAATCAGTTTACATAATTTGTTGAGGTCCGAAGTCCCCGACGTTTTAGCGATCGCGTAGTTCTTTACTGAGTCTTTCTCTGCGCCGTTCAATACCTTACGCTTTACTACTTTAAATTTCACTGCCATAATTTTGAATTTTAAAAGGTTAATTACTAATGACAATGCAAAGATAGAGCCTCTGAAAAACGGGAATCGGCGAGTGTCGGTGAGTGTCGGGATATGTAAGTAGTAGTCGGTTTACTTGTTATTCTGGTTTTTTATTACGTAATTTGCGTTACGTGAATCGCGTAACGCAGATAAGATGCTGAATATGAATAATCCTTTTTTAATAGTTGGTTATCAAGGTCCAGAATATTTTTGTGATCGGGAGAAAGAGACAGAAGTGATTTTATCCGCTCTTCATAATGGGAGAAATATCACGTTGGTAAGCCGGATAACCTCTCGCAATCTACGCTGAAGGAGATTTTCGACTACTTGCGGCAGTCTGGAAGAGAATGTTATCTGGCTATTGACGAGTTCCAGCAAATCATGGAATATCCGGAGAAAGGGGTGGAAGGCCTATTGCGTTCTTATATTCAATTTTTGCCGAATGTTCATTTTATCTTTTCGGGGAGTAAAAAGCACTTGATGGAATATATATTCTTCTCAATCAAGCGCCCCTTCTATCAATCCACCCAGAAATTATTTTTAGACAAGATCAGCAAGGAGGTGTATTTTTCCTTTGCCCATTCTTTCTTCGAGAAGGAAGGGAAGGAGCTTCCGGAAGAAATATTTGATAAGGTGTACACATGGGTAGATGGGCATACTTGGTATGTGCAATATCTTTTGAACCGTCTCTTCGCTTTACCGGAAAAAACACTTTCTCCGGAGCTTCTTGATTCTCTCATGATGGAGATCTTACGGGAAGAAGAATATACCTACCAGACTTATTTCCAATTGTTGACATTTAATCAAATCCAGCTATTGAAAGCGATTGCCAAGGAAGGGATTGTCCGGGAGGTCAATGCTGCCGCCTTCATCAAAAAGTATGATTTGAAGGCGGTGAGTAGCGTGAATACTTCCTTAAGGATATTAATAGATAAGGAGTTTATATTGAGGCAACCGGATGGGTATATCGTGTATGATAGGTTCATGTCTATTTGGCTCAGCCGGATATGACAACGGATGAAAAATATTTAGTTGACACAGTTCGCTCGTACCACCAAAAATTATTCCATTAATATTATGATGGGATTATCTTCTTCTGCCAATTTCTGGAGATCTTCCCTATACAATAGTTCGTTAAGTTTTGAATTAACAAATAAAAAGTAGGTCAAGTCCTCCCGATTCATTATATTAAGGGTTTCCACATCCTGAAAAAATGAATCTGAACGAACTTGACCAATATTTAGAGCTAATAAATAGTGTGCTGCTTAAATCAGCGGTAAAGCTAAACAAATGGCGTGAGAAGTTTATGCTTGAAGTCCTACTTTTATATTTGATTATCCCCGGGCGGATTAATTTCCTTCAACCGGGTCGTTATGGTCGCTTTGGTGAACAACGCTATCGGACTTTCATGCCTGCTTCCATCCGGAAGTGGTTCAAACACCGCCGATAAAAACACCGGAGCAAGTTACATACACATTAATAGACTGGTATCTACATGTGCCGTGTACACGCAAGGAAACACTTCAGCGACTGGCAAACTATGTGGTTGCGGATGCCTACTTCTCCAAATCCACCTTTGTGTATGGCGCATTTGAAATGGGATTTCATGTAATCAGCCGATTTAGAGATGACGCCTATTTCCGTTATCTCATCACGGAAGAGCCTACAGGTAAAAGAGGGCGGCCTAAATTATATGACGGGAAAATCGAGATGGAGCACTTGGAAGAGGACAGATTTGAAATCGTCAATTTGGAGAATGGGCAAGGACGTATTCTTTCAGCGGTAGTGCATTCACGTTCATTGAATAGGAATATACGGTTGTGCATTCACTTTTTGTTCTTTAAGTGCCCGGTTGTCAATAGCATCTCAATGGGATAGGGTTGGTATCTCAAAGGGATAGGTTTGTAAAGTCAATGGGATAGAGGTGTTGTCTCAATGGCTTTGCGGCCGTGTCCCATTGGCTTTTTTGTATCCCGTATCAGGGATGTTGCTGATAGGTTAGGGCTCAAAGGGCGCATCTTTATGTATGTTTCTAAAACTTTTTCTGTAAATAACGTTTATACCCCTCTTGTCTGTAGAGTGATGTAAATATTATTTTTCTAAAAATGTTTCTTTGAAAGCGTAAAGATGCGCCTTTTGCGCCCTAGGATTTTTATCGGGGAATTTTCCTGATGCCTTAACATGTGGATATACAGTTGTTTGTGTGGTTCTTCCCTCTTCGGCTTTTTGGGTCTTTGGGGGGCGATATAATGGGTCCTTACCCACGTTTACGTGATCCGAAAGCACTAAAACCAAGTGCATTTCGCATGATTTCATGAGCTAAAAGCCGTTTTTTCTGTGTGATTTCCTATCGGGGCCAAGATGATGTTCATCGTTTTTATTACGTGCGAATGTACTCGTGGAGCACTTGTTTTAAGTGCACGTGGTGACACGTGAGGCCACGTGGTGGGCCACGTGAGCCGAGAATGGATATCGACGTATTATTAATGTACGCGATCCCCCTCGTGAAAAAAACTTGAAAAATAATACCGGAAAAGTTTGGAGGTTATGTTTTATAACACTACTTTTGCACCCGCATTCGAGAGAGAACGCCGGTACAAAATGATGAAACAAACTTTTAGAAAAAAAGTTCCGGAATAATTTGGAAGTTTAAAATAAATGCGCAGCCGCGCCGGGGCCAGGTTCACGGTGATGCGGCTGGCGGGCCATGCAAAGCCCAGATTCTTCGCCGCGCTGCGCACCCGGTCGGCGGCTTCCTTCACCGCGCTGTCCGGCAGGCCCACGATGCTGAACTGGGGCAGCCCGCCGCTGATGTCCGCCTCGGCGGTCACCGCAAAGCCCGAAAGGCCCTGCACCCCGAAGCTGTTCACCCGTGCAAACATCCCGCCGCCTCCTTAAAAGTTTTTGAAACGCTCAGGCGGGGAAGCGGAACACGGCTCCCACCACGCCTGCGAACACGATAAACGCCACCGGATGGATCTTGGGGAATTTGCGCTGGGCGATGAAGATGACCACGCCCAGGGCCACTGCCGGCCAGATGACGGCGCTGCTCCATGCGCCCGCCTCGATGGAGGGCAGGCTCACCAGCGTCACCTCGGCCACGCTCACGCCTGCGGCGGCCACCAGCGCAACCGAAGCGGGGCGCAGGCCGTAAAGCCCCTTCTGCACAAGGGGGCTGTCCTTGAACTTGCCCAACATGCGGGCGATGATGAGGATGACGAGGATGGAGGGGCTGATGAGGCCCAGCGTGGCCACGATGCCGCCGGGCACCCCGGCGGTGATGTAGCCGGCGTAGGTGGCCATGTTGATGCCCAGGGCGCCGGGGGTGCTCTCGCTCACGGCGATCATGTTGGAAACATCGGCGGCGGTGAACCAGCCGATGGTGTCGGCCATGTCATAGAGAAAGGGCAGGGTGGCGAGGCCGCCGCCGATGGCAAACAGGCCCACCTTGGCAAATTCGTAAAAAAGGCGCAGCAGCGTCAGAAAATAGACAGTCATCATTTATCCTCCTTTTTCGCGCCCGGGGCCAGCGCCAGACCGGCCAGCGCCGCCGCCACAACGTAAACGGCGGGGGAGATGCTCACCGGCAAAAGGCCACCGAACACCGAGAGCAGGAAGATGACCAGGAAAATGGCCAGGGTGCGCTTATCCAGCACCGACTTTTTCCAAAGCCGCAACACCGCGTTCAAGATCAGCACGCACACGCACACCCGCACGCCGCCGAAGGCGCTCTGCACGATGGGGTAGGTGAGCAGATAGCCCAGACCCGCCGCCACCAGCGAAAGCAGGACGATGGGAAAGAAGGTGAAGCCCACGGTGGCGATGATGCCGCCCAGGACGCCCTTGCGCTTGTTGCCGATGAAGGTGGAGACGTTCACCGCGATGATTCCCGGGGTGCACTGGCCGATGGCAAAATAGTCGGTCAGTTCCTCCTCAGTGGCCCAGTCGCGCTTGTCCACACATTCCCGTTGCAGGATGGGCAGCATCGCATAGCCGCCCCCAAAGGTGACCCCGCCGATCTTGGCGAAGGTCCAGAACAATTCAAAATACTCTTTCAAAAGAAAAGCGCCTCCTATGCACTGAAAAATTCCTGTATAAGTATAGCACACTGCCCTGAGAAATGCCAACGCGCCCGCCCGGCGGGATACGCCTGTTTTTTGTTGACAATCCCCGCCGCCACCGCTACAATAAATACAACTGGATACTTTCCACAAAAAGTGTCGATACCATGAAAAAGCAGGTGGAAATTATGTATAAAGATGAATTTGAGCGCTGGCTCGCCTGCCCGCTGGACGACCCCGACCTCAAGCCGGAGCTGGAGAGCGTTGCCGGCGATGACGAGGCCGTCAAGGACCGGTTCGCCGTGACCCTGAAGTTCGGCACCGCCGGCCTGCGGGGCGTCATCGGCGCGGGCACCAACCGCATGAACGTGTATGTGGTGCGGCAGGCCACCCAGGGCCTGGCCAACTGGGTCAAGACCCAGGGCGGCACCCAGACCGTGGCCATCAGCTACGACAGCCGCATCAAGAGCGACGTGTTCGCCAAAGCCGCCGCCGAGGTGCTGGCGGCCAACGGCGTGAAGGTGCGCATCTACAAGGCGCTGATGCCTGTGCCCGCGCTCAGCTTTGCCACCCGCTATTATAACTGCAACGCCGGCATCATGGTCACCGCCAGCCACAACCCTGCCAAGTACAACGGC